>QFCS01004836.1_pt1 | contig 69835 bp, 72 predicted proteins | sample 3576561 | NCBI WGS metagenome assembly QFCS01 | reverse complement strand
CGTTACATCACGCCCAAAAGCTGCTTGGCCGACGCCGGCCATAACGGGCAACGATCGGCTCACAGTCATTCAGGTGGGGCCAGGCTGGAAGACCAGAGACCAAATAACGGAACTCTCGTCACCGGGCGTCGTATAACGCCTAAGGGAGTCACGATGTCAAAAGCCGATCACCAGTCCGCGATTGCCCATGAGGGTAGCCCCGCTATCAACACAGTGCTCGTCGTCGATGACGATATCATCATATCGATGAATACCGCCGCTCTTCTTGAAGAGCTCGGCCACCGCGCGCTCGAGGCAAATGGCGGCGCAGAAGCCCTCGACCTTTTAGTCGCCAATCCCGCAGTTACTCTGCTCGTCACCGACCAGGCGATGCCCGGGCTACGCGGGAGCGAATTGATCGCCGAAGCCCGCAAGATACGGCCGGACCTGCGGGTCATTCTTGCGACGGGTTATGATGGCCTCCCCGGCGAACGGCCTGAGAATGTAGTGAGACTGGACAAGCCTTTCGGTCTCGCGGAGCTTGAAAATGCGGTCGGTACGGCTCTCGGGACCCAAGTTTCCATGAAACCGATCTAGCTTAATTCACGTTGTATGGAGAATGATAGCAACAACGACGCCCCCGTCATTCCTGTTTCCCACGCCATTATCGATGCGCTGGAATTGCGTGGGTGCGACGCTCGTGTCGGTGAAGTCGGAGGCCTGTCGCGCATGAATTCGACGAACGAACGTATTTCGAGCGGTAACGGCGGCCTCGACACTATCCTGCGCGGCGGCTTGCCGGCGAACCGTCTGTATCTTGTCGAGGGAATGCCCGGGTCGGGAAAGACAACGCTAGCCCTGCAGTTCCTGCTCGAAGGGGTAAAGGCCGGCGAGCCGGTCCTTTACATCACTCTTTCCGAGACGAGCGAGGAGCTCGGGGTGGTGGCCGGGTCGCATGGCTGGTCGCTGGCCGGAATCAACCTGTTCGAACTTGCTTCGGCCGAGGAGGTTCTCGGGCCTGGCCGTGACCAGTCGATTCTCCATAGCTGGGAGATGGAACTCGGCCGGACGATCGAACTCATCCGCGAGCAGGTCGAACGGGTGAAGCCGAAACGCGTCGTCTTTGACAGCCTGTCCGAGATGCGTTTGTTAGCGCAGGATCCGCTTCGCTACCGACGTCAGCTTCTTCATCTCAAGCAATTCTTCTCGGGGCTCGAGACAACCGTGTATCTTGTGGACGACATGACCGGCGGAACGGGCGAACGCGACAATCATCTCCACAGCCTTTGCCACGGGGTCGTGACGCTCGAAAGGTTGACGCTCGACTTCGGCGCGGCGCGCCGCCGCATGCAGGTGCAGAAGATGCGGGGCGTGGATTTCGCCGCGGGCTTCCATGACATGATCATCCGAAAAGGCGGGGTCGACATCTTTCCCCGGCTCGTCGCCGCCGAGCACCACAATGCCTTCGTCGGCGAACCGATGCCAAGCGGCATCGACGAGCTTGATACGCTGCTTGCGGGCGGCCCGGCACGAGGAACGTCGACGCTCGTGACGGGGCCGGCGGGATCGGGCAAGACAACGCTCGCGCTGCAATATCTTGATGCAGCCTGCAAGCGCGGCGAGGCATCGGTCATCTACGAGTTCGACGAGCGCATCGGAACCCTGATCAGCCGCGCGACGGCGTTCGGCATCGACCTCCAGGGGCACATTGACCAAGGGCTGCTCGATATCCGGCAGATCGATCCCGCCGAGCTCGCGCCTGGGCAGTTCTCGGCGATGGTGCGGGACGAAGTCGAAGTCCGCCAAGTGAGGGCCGTATTAATCGACAGCCTGAACGGCTACGTCGCAGCAATGCCGCAGGAGAAGCAGCTTGTCCTCCAGCTGACCGAACTCCTATCTTACCTAAACCAGAAAGGTGTCGTCACCTTCCTGATCAATCCGCAGCACGGTTTTTTCGGAACGATGAGTACCAACGGCCTCAACGTATCCTGTATAGCCGATATCGTGATCCTGCTTCGCTTCTTCGAAAGTGCGGGTCGCATCCGCAAGGCGATCTCGATCGTGAAGAACCGCAGCGGTCAGCATGAGGATGCGATCCGCGAGTTTCGCATTGACAACCGCGGCGTCCGCGTCGGGGAACCGCTCGTCGACTTCAAGGGCGTCCTCACCGGTACGCCCGAATATGTCGGCGAGAAGCAGCCGCTCATGGAAGCCCGCAGCTAGGTGCATCGTAAAGCGCCCTATGGGAACAAGGTCCTCGTCAGCGCGCCTTACGGAAATGATGCGGCGAGCGTCTCCTTGTTGCTCGGCGAACAGAATTACGAGACGCTGACCTGCCAGACGCTCGGCGACGTGGCCGAGGCGATCGATGACCAAGCGGGGGTGATCCTAGTCACCGAAGAAAGCCTTCGGGGCGATATCGACCCGTTGCACCGGGCGATCGCGGCGCAGCCCGACTGGTCCGATATCCCCTTCGTGCTGCTCGCCGGGCGATCCACCGGGCGCGGCATCTCGGGCGAATGGATCCGGCGGCGGTTGCCGGATAACGCAGTCAATGTCGTGCTGCTCGAGCGGCCGCTCAGCGCCGAATCGCTTACCAGCGCGATCGCCTCGGCAATGCGCGCCCGGCAAAAGCAATTCGAGATACGCGACAAGCTCGCAGAGCTCGCCGACGGACAATCCCGACTGACGACGTTGCTCGATGCGCTTCCCGTCGGTGTGGCCTTCGTCAATCCCGACGGGACGACCCGCCTTGCGAACCCCGAGTTCCGGCGCTTCCTGCCGACGGGTGTCATTCCTTCGCATCTGGCCGACGGCGAGGCACGCTGGGAAGGCTATGACGCCGAGGGAAAAATAATTACGCGTGATCGCTTCATAATGCCGCGCGCGCTCCGCGGTGAACGCGTCGAGGGACAGGAGTTCCTGCATCATCCGGATGGCGGCGCGCCGGTCTGGACCCGGGTCAGCGGTATCCCGCTTTTGAGCGACGATGAAATAACCGGCGCGATCTCGGTCATCGTCAACATCGACGAGCAGAAACGCGCACAGGAGGCTCTCGCCAATGCGGCGCAGAAGCTCGAGGAGCAGGTCGCCGAGAGAACCGCGGCGCTGACGAATGCACTTTCAAGGTTGCAGGCCGAAGCAGAGGAGCGCGCGCGGGCCGAGGAAGCGCTCCGTCAGTCGCAGAAGATGGAGGCGGTCGGACAACTCACCGGCGGCATCGCGCACGACTTCAACAATATGCTGACCGGCATCACTGGTGCTCTCGATGTTCTGCGCCGCCGCATCGCGAGCGGGCGGACCGCAGATCTGGACCGGTTCATGGACGCCGCGAGTACATCGGCGCAGCGGGCGGCGGCGCTGACCGCGCGTCTTCTCGCCTTCTCGCGCCGCCAGTCGCTCGATAGCCGGCCGACCGACGTAAATTCTCTTGTCGGTTCGCTCGAGGAGTTGCTTCGCAGGACTATGAGCGAGCAGATTGTCGTTGCCATCGATCGGGCGAAGCCGCTCTCCGCGGCTCTCGTGGATGCCAACCAGCTCGAAAATGCGATCCTCAACCTCGCCATCAATGCGCGCGATGCCATGCCTGAGGGGGGGGCGCTCACGGTCGCAACATGCGACGTCCATCTTGATGCAGAATTTTGTTCGCGGCGGCCTGGATTCGTCGAGGGCCATTATGTCGGCGTGTCGGTTACGGACACCGGAACCGGAATGGATGAGCAAATCTTGGAGAAGGTATTCGAGCCGTTCTTCACGACAAAGCCTATCGGTCAGGGTACCGGGCTCGGTCTCTCGATGGTCTATGGTTTTGCGAAGCAGTCGAACGGCCATGTTCTCATCGATTCCGCTGTCGGCAGCGGCACGAGCGTCACCATATTCTTGCCGGCGGCAGACGGCGCGCCCGCCGATCAGCAAACGCCGGGGCCGGTGCACGACGGCGAAGGTGAAACCGTCCTTCTCGTCGAGGATGATCCTTCGGTGCGGCTACTTGTCTGCGACGTACTCAAGGAGCTCGGCTATCTCCCGGTCGAAGCCGCGGACCCACAAGCTGCACTACGGCTGATCGAGAGCGGCATACGCTTCGATCTCATGATCACCGATGTCGGCTTGCCGGGAATGAATGGCCGGCAGCTAGCCGAGATTGCACGGACCCATCTGCCCGATCTGCCGGTTCTCTTCGTAACCGGGTACGCAGAAAATGCGACCATGCGCAGAGGCTTTCTCGGACCCAAAATGGAGATGATAGCCAAGCCGTTCCAGATCGAGTTATTGGCGCGCAAGATACGCGAGATGCTGACTTGATCTGCTGCGACGTCTCCTGACGAAGCCAATTTCAGCTCTCGTCTATTACGCGCTCAAAGCTGTCCGTCTCCAACCGGCCAACAGGGGAAGATGTTGGAAGCTCGCACTGGTAATCAGGGTTTGACGAGATGGCGGCGAAAGGCGGCTTCGACAAATGCGAAGTCAGCCGCCACGGAGATCGGGGGAAGTTTGTCGCACTGCCAGCGCAGAAGCGCTTCATCGTCTTTTGCAGCGTCCGCTGCCCATTCGGGGCGTGACAACGCTTTGCGTTCAAGCTTGGCATCGACCAGTTCGAACGTCGGGGGGCTGACGCGGCGGGCGGCGCAATCGATCTGACGGTGGCCTTCGAGATGCCCTCCTTGCGGCAGATCGGAGAAGAACAGGATCTGCGTTGCCGTGAAGGGCAGGGGGGCGCGGAAGAAACTGAGGCGCCCCGGTCCCATGCTGAGAAAGGCCATGGAAAGAGCGCTGCCACCCGGATTGTCGAACAGGGCATAAACCGACCAGAGCGTCGCTGGGTTCGCAAACGGCCGGTATGGGGGCTCCTTGCTGCCGCATACCATCGGAAGCCAGCCAGCTGAGCTATACTGGAGCTTTTCCTGGAGTCCGGGCTGGTTGAGCTGCCCGACGTATGGACTGTCGCCCGAATATTTGATTGTGCCGGCGCTGCAATCCGGCGTGCCGTCGACCGCGATGATTGTCGGGCGGTCGGGGGTCGAGTCCAGGCTTCCATGCGGGGTAAAGATGACAGCCATCGGATAGGTCCCCGACGGCGAGCGGCCCGCCATGTCTGCCGCAAAGATCAGATCGGCATCCTTGCGCAGAACCACCCATTTCTGGATAGCGCTTCCGGCCAATGACGCCGCCGATTTTGCCGGCGTGAGTGCGACCTGGTTCGAACGGTATCGCTTGTTCGTGAGCCGGTCCCAGATTTCAATATAGACGGCGCTTGGTGGCGGCGCGCCTTCGGGCACGGCGAACCAGATCGAATCCAGCTCGGCGGGCGAACCGAGCGCGCAGAAACCATAGAGCCTTGTCCCCTTTGCATCGAAGACATCCACCCAGGAACGCGACGCGTTCGCGTTGGTCCCGCACGGTGGCAGTCCCGGCGAGGCTAAGAACAGGTCCGCGGGAAACGACGTCTTGTTCGGAACGTCGAACCGGTAGCGAATGAATTTGCCATCCGAAGTCGAATAAGCCTCGGTATTGAGCAATTCGATGTCCGGGTTCGGTAGCGACTGCTCCGCTGCGGTCGAAGGCAGACCGGTTGCGAACACCATGATTGCGCCAAGCGCTGTTATGAGACGGCCAAACATTTACCCAATCCCCCCGGCGGTTTCGAAAATGGCCTCATGACGCTGCTGAAGGCGCCACTGGTGTGGCGGTTATATTCCTCGTCGCCACTATCTTTCCGGAGTTGCGAGCATCGGCGGAATGAACGTCGGCATGTTCAATGTCCGATAGGCCTGTGCGGCGCAGCTTTCATAGGTCTTCCCGTCCAGAACAAGCGTAAGCCTCATCGGATAGATCTTGTCGCGCGTTTTGCAGTCGGCCGCCTCGACAATGGCCCGCGCGGTGACCGTCTCATCATCGTTGGCCAGCGCATAGGTCGCAGCACCGCCTGCTATTATCGGCCACATGGTGCCGCCGATCTGCACGGCGATGGGCTTGCCCAGTTGAAGCTCGCGGTCGCCCACCACAATTCTTGTGCCGCTTTCCTGAATGTCGAGTTCGTAGCCCGGCGGTCCGCCCTTGCTCACGATCCGGCTATCCATCGCAAGATCACCCAGGAGAGGGCGCGGCGTCAGGGCCTCGGTATCCTCTAGGGATCTCGCGCATCCCTCGCGTCGTGCCGTTCCAACCATCAACGTAGCGCGCATCGCGAGTTGCTCGCTAGCGGTCGCGCACGAGGTCTCGCCGACGCGAAGCTCGACGGGCACGCCGCTCGCAGTCTTCGTCCTGAAAATCTGCTCTTTCTTGGACTGCGAGGCCGTCGGCGCCGGCAGTTCCCGGAAAACGGGATCTCCGTCTTCCTCAATGGAGAGACTCATCCCGTTCCTATCTACGACAACCGTCCAGTTTGGATCGTCGCCAAAGGCTTGCAACCGACCGCCGTCACGGGGCGCGGCAGCCGCCGTCACATCCAGTGCAATGCCGAGAATGAATGCCGATGCACCATATTGTATGAATGATCGAAGAGACGGTCGGGTGGTCATGGTTACTCCATTCGACGACCCTCTCCAAGCTGACGGCGAGGGCAAACAAAATCAAGACCTGAAACATGATCGAGGGGTGGCGTGAAACCGGTTGAAGGCGAGCTGACGTTCGAGCGACCCCGGATCCCTCGCGCCGCCCCACATGGCGCAGGCGCCGGTCCGCACGCCACCTACGGCTCGGCTCAGTACCCGGCGTTAAACTGGCCGATCCGACGGTTCACCTCGTCGATCCAGGCGTTCCCCGCCTCGATGAGGCCGCCGACCCGCGCGCGCTGGTCCCAGAAGAGTTTGTCCTGCTTTTTCGCGAGCGCCACATTCGCATCGGTGGCGATCGATGCAATTGTATTGAAGGGCTCGTCGGCGATGCAGTTTGCGCGGCTTGCGTTGGCACCGCAGGTGAAGCGCCGCGTCGCATGAACCCATTTATTGGCGCTTTCGAGGCCGAAGGTTTTGTTGATTGGGCGACTGTCATCATAATAGGCCCTGATGCAGGTCCCATGCTGTTTGCGCCGCTCGTTCAGGCTCGCGATATAGCGGTTGTTGTCCTCGCTGCCGGTAAGGGCGGGCTGGCTGAAATCGATTGTCCCGCATGCCTGCTCGAGCGTCGTGACCGCACGCAGTGCGGCGAGATCGGCACGAAGTTGAGCCGGCCTGTGCGCGTCCGAGGTCATAGTCAGAAATTGCGCCGGATTGGCCTCTACGTCGCGCCTGGCTGCCTCGAACATTGCAGTAACCTCGGCATCGGCGGCCGCGACAGCGCGGTCTGCCTCCGCCTTGTCAGCCGCACCGGTCGAGCTTCTCGCAATATTCGAGAGGCACAGCTTGAACCATTTGGCCTTCTCGTCGCGATCGCGGACGAAGGCCTTGTCCTGTTCTGCTTGCGATGGAATTTGCGTCAGCATGCTGGCCCAGTCGCTGGGTTTGTAATCGAGGTCATTTTCCCGGCAGCGCGCGATTTCGCTCTTGAGCCGCGAAGAAACCTCCACGGCGCCGGGCGGGGGGGGCGGGCCCTCGACCGGGTAGCCTGCCGCTTTCCAGCCTACGATCCCCGGCCGCATCCAGAAAACATTGGTATAGCCCGCCTGCGCTGTGCGCAGGGCGACATTGTAGGACAGGAAACAACGCTCGTGATGGCAATAAACAACGATCGGCCGGCTCTTGTCGGATCCTGCGATCTCGGCGAGCGCCGCCGCGAAGCGCGGTTGCAATGCGGCGTCGGCATTTGCTGCGGATGACGCATCAATTGCTCCGGGAAGCTTGTCTCCGTCGTTCATGGCCGCAAGTACGAGCACCTTGGCGCCGAAACGATCGATGATGCACTTCGCTTCGCGCACGGAGACGGTTGTAGCGCCCAGGATATGCTGCGGCGTGAGCCCGCCGCCCCGCACCGACAGACCGCCAGGATAGTTTTCGTCGCCGGGGAGCTGGGAATCGCGCCCCGGTGCACACGCCGTCTCAAGCACGGTGCGCGCGGGCATCTGCGCCTCAGCGCGCGGAAAGAAGGCAACAAGAAAGACAGCCGCAGCGATAAGCAGCGCAACAGGTAGGTTTTTCATTGGTCCCCCCGGATCCATGATGATTGCCATTTAAGACAAATAACGGCCGCAAAGGCAATGGGGAAACCGGGGTGAGCAAGTGGTGGTGCGTGCACGTAGAAGCAGTGCACGCTCGATCGGCACGTTTCCAGACTGGAGACGGCCCTGGCTCTAGCGGCCAATCGCCATTTATTGGCGGATTATCCGACATTGAAGTGTTCAGGCGTGCGACCGGCCGCGCCGCCCGATCCCACCCCACAAAAAAGGTATCGCTCACGATCCTGTTTGCATGCAAGATTATGGCTGTTCATCGTGGCAAAATGGGGAGAGCCTGAATGGCAGCGCATGGCGGCGTCAATCGGCGAGACAGATGGGAGCTAAGGAAATGATGAAGAAATTGGCGATTCTAGGCGCGCTGATACTGGGGGCGAGCACCGCCTACGCCCAAAATGTCGTCTGGCCAGCCGACCTTAAAAGCTCCCTCGACGGCGTATGGCTCAACGAGCGGGACGCAATGACGATCGAGATTCGGAACGGCGAAGTCTATGTTCGCGAGATCAGCCAGTTCGGCAATGGCGGCATCTACAGCGACGCCTTGGACAAGAAGATCGGAACCATTCACGACTTCGACAGATCGCGCGATGCGCCGACTTACCGCTTTTTCGACGCGACCTGCACCGATCGCACCTCGAACTGGACCCCCTATAAGTGCACCGGGTCGATCAACCGCGTTCCGAATGACCCACGCAAGCATTCGATCCTCTCTTTCGCCGGCGGGCTGTTCCATCCGGAGAAGGATATGACCCAAAGCGATCGCGAGTACCGGCTGCGAAAGCCGGGTAGTTGATGCGGCATTGCTCTGCTGTGATGCTCGGTGCGCAGTTGCGGACTGAGTCATGAAGGCTGCGATCAAATTCCAATATTCTGGGGACGATACGGATGGCTATGAAATCCGGATACTAGCTGGAGATCGCGAGGCTTGGGTCGGCGGTTCGCTCGCCCGTAACAACGGCCTCGGAGACCTGGTCCGCGCCGCAACGGCCATCGCCACGGGTCAGTGGACAGTCGACATGTGGCACGGTGAGGGGACGCCCTGCCATCGGGTTCGCTTTTCCATCGTGCGGGTGGAAAGCAACGGCGCTGCCGATCAGCAGTGGGGCGTGAGGGTCGAAGTGCATGATGCGGCCGCGTTCGACAGGCTCGTCCAGCCGCCGCGGATCGACCTTATCGTTCCGTCTGCACTCGCACTCGCCGAGATCGTCTATTCCGATACGGCCCCGGATGTTACTGATTGGTGGAGCGACGATCTCGCTCACGCGGCGCTCGGCAAGGTGATCGCCATGCTGAAAGCGCGAAGCCGCGTCGGCCCGCTGCCGGGCGTCTAGGTCGGCTGCGGCGGCTGCAGCACTTCGGGCCGGTCAAAGGCACGACTTGGGGCGGCTCGATGCCACGACGCGATCGCCGCCTATAGAGTTTTCGATGCGGCCGCTCAGAGTCGGGTTATCGATTCGAGCAGGCCAGTGATTCAGTCCCACTGCGAGGACTTGAATGATGAACATTCTATATTGGGTGACTGCCGAGCTTATAACGCATGGTGGCCTATTTTCCCGGCCTCATGTTTGCGAGCATCATCGCCTGCTCGGCGGTGTTTAGCAGATTTCAAGCTACCGATGGCGTAGACCGCCGCAAGCAATACCGAAATTTACCGCAATCCTAAGCTGCCATCGTGCCGTCAAATCCTAACAAGCCCATCAGCGTGGGCGTCCGCTTCACTAATTTCTACCAGGAGCTGACCCACTGCAAACGGCCAGAACATTCGGCCGCTTTAATTGCTTTGCGCTCGAGATTGCCGGCTACATTCAAACTACCCCGTAGGTGGCCTTCACCATGTTCCGGAAGAGGCGGAGCTGACGGCTGAGCAGCTTGGGATCGCCCAGCGCGCGCGTCAGCACGATGGAGCCTTCGACCACCGCGCTGAAGCTATCGGCGATAGTATCGAGATCGATGGGAGTGACCGGCGCATATCGTGCGTCGATCGCCTGAAACCAAAGCCGGAAGCGCCCGCGCCAGCGCATTGCGGTTTCGAACAGCATCTGCCGCACGTCGCGGTCAAAAGCCTGTTCCTGATAGATGATCGCAGCGACGAGGCAGCCCGGATGCACCTCGTTGACCGCGTCCGTCATGTCGGCATAGAGGTCGAGGAAGAGCAGGAAGCGCTCCAACGGGTCTTCGGACAGCGCATTCGCACGCGCGGTCAGCTCGTCCATCACGGCGTCGTCCTCGTCGAGGAAGCGGACAAGCAATTGACGGGCAAGGTCGCCCTTGTCGCGGAAATGATAGAAGAAACCGCTCTTGGTGATTCCCGTCGCCTCGACCAACTCGTCGATCGAGGTGCCAGCGAAACCCTTGGTTAGGATTGCGTCGTTGGCCGCGTCCATCAGGCGCTCGCGCGTGCGTTTGCCCTTGCTATGAGGCTCGGGGTTAGTGTCCGGTGGAACACCCGCTGTCAGGCTCTGCTCGTCCATGGTCGCCCCCTGCTGCGATCGACGGAATTGCGCGCTATCTGTGCTGGAAAAGAAAACCGACCGCAAGTCTTCTATCCGGGGCGGCCGCGTCGGCGTAAGCCGGTGTCGTCGCAGGACTTGCAGGAGAAGTCTCGATGTTCGGCACCTATCACTGGATCGCGCTTTCGATGTTTGCGTTTTTTGCGGGCGTCGATTTGCTGTTTCGCGCGAGGAATTTTCCCGACGTGCCACTATGGCGGATGAAGGGCATCTTCTTCACCCTGCTGTATTTCGGGGTGACGACCTACTCGCCGCTGCTCTGGGACAGGATGCTCGGTCAATATCAGCTCGTCGACGGATCGGCCTGGCCCTTCTGGTCGCAGTTGGTCGCCGGCTTCTTCTTCTACGAGTTTCTGATCTATGCCTGGCACCGGACGATGCACAATGTGCAGCCGATCTGGCGCTGGCTGCATCAGATGCACCACAGCGCCGAGCGCGTGGACATATGGGGCGCCTTCTATTTTCATCCCTTCGACATGATGGGTTGGGCCTTGCTCGGCAGCTGCGCGCTCGTGCTCGGGATCGGGCTCTCGGCCGAGGCGGCGCTGATCGTGTCGGTCGCGGCGACCTTTTGCGCGATCTTCCAGCACAGCAACCTGCGGACTCCGCGCTGGCTCGGCTATTTCATCACGCGGCCCGAAAGCCACGCGGTGCATCATGAACGCGGGCTGCACGCCTATAATTACGGGGACATTCCGATATTCGACATTCTGCTAGGCACCTTCCGCAACCCGCGCGAATGGCATGGCGAGGCGGGGTTCTTTGAAGGTTCGTCGCGGCATGTCGGCAAGATGCTGGTGGGCAAGGAAATCGCCTGAACCGGCCCAGAGGAAGCTGCCAAAAGGAAAGGGACAGGTCTATGAAGTCAATTTTGACGGTGACGGTGCTCGCGCTGTGTGCGGCGGGCTGCTCGGGCCGGGTCGATGACGAGGCAACAAAAGTCCGAGGCCACCTCGGGGGAAGCTGATGCAGCGGGTTGTGATACCGCGGTGCAACCGAGGCTTCATTAAACATTCTTACTGAAATTCGACGGGCGCCGTGCCGCGGTCGACTTTTTCAACATGACCTGACCCCCATCTTTCATTCAGCTGCAACTAGAGGCCGAGCAGGTCAGACCGATCTGGCCATCTGAATGGCACAGCTATTTCGGGTCATCTCATTGGTGCGAAACAGTGCCGAGGCCAAGATCTTAGACTCGGCAGTGAGGTGACCTCTACTGCGATTGAATGGAGGGCGGCTTTCAGGGAGTTCATCCGGTGCGTCGAACGACGGCCTTTCGGGCGATGTCAGGCAGCTTTTGCCAGCTTCTCGACCTTTATGTCCTGCTCGTGCTCGCGGGCCTGGGCCAGCTCATAGGTCGTCTGCATCCGCAACAGAGTGTCGGCCTTGACGCCGAAAGCCTTCTCAAAACGAATAGCCATATCAGCAGACAGGTTCGCATTGCCATTCAGCAAGGTGCTCAATGCCTGCCTCGACACGCCAAAATGCTCGGCCAAAGCCGTCACGCTGACCCCTGCAGGCTCCACGATTTCTGTTTTCAACCAGTCTCCCACGTGGACCGCGAGTGAAGGGTGCATCTTAAGCGCCATGATAATCCTCCAGATCCATATCGATTAGCGCGCCGTCATCATTCAAGCCGAAGGTCATCCGCCAGTTTCTCGTAACCGTCATCGACCAGCTCCCCTTCCGATCGCCTGTCAGCTCATGCAATCCGAAGTTCGGAGGCACTGACAGCTCCTCGAAGCTTTCCGCAGCGTCGATGAAAGCGAGCATCTTGCGCAATCGCCCCGCATCTCCAATCAGGCCTTTGGCGTTACCCGTCTCAAAGAAGCGGCGCAGGCCTTTGTGCCTGATGCTCTCAATTTCCATCTTTAGGATATAGCGCAGCCGCGAGATCGTCAAGTGTCACGCGACACATGTCGAAAGGTGCGAAACATGAAGCCTATGCTTGTGCTGGCCATCCCGGCCATCGGAGATGGTTGAGGTCTGAATGTCCCATGATAGTCCGCCATGGGCTAAGTCGGCAAGAATGCGCCGGCACGATGGCCGGCGCATTCCCCCTTCGGGACCGGTGGGTCTCAGTTGTTGCGGTCGTCGACGCGCTCGGCGCGTTTGCTCGCCGGCGCGGCCTGCGGAGCGGTTTTGCCCTGCGGCTGACCGCCGGCATCTTCCTGCCGTTCGGCCGTCTTCTTGAGTTCACTCTTGGTCATGCCGGTGACGAGGACGTCGCCCGATCCGGTAAAGCTTGCGGCGGGAAGCGTCGCGACACGGTTACCGACCTCGACCGCCACCGCCTGTACGACGCCGCGGCCGGTATGACGGATATTCTGGATAGAGCCGATCACCTTGCCGCGCGCGTCGGTCACCGCCATGCCGGGTTCGACCGCGAACATGCCTGCGCCCGATGCAGCGCCGCTGCCCGCGACGGCAAGCTGGCCAAGGCTGCCCTGGAAGTCGCCCGCCGCCGAGCCCGCGCCGTTCGCGGCACCCGAAAGGCCCGAAGCTGCGCCGCCTGCCCGATCGCGCATGTTCCCGACCGCGCCGCGCGCCGTTGCGGTGACCGTCGAAGCGGCGCCTTGCGCCGTGCCGACGGCGCCACGCGCCGTCTGGCCGACGAAATCGGTTCCGACGGCCTGCGCGTGGAGGCTGCCGTTGCCCGAAGCCGTGCCGGAGCCATCGACCGTCCCGCCGATCGGGTTGCCGAGAAGATTGGCGCTACTGTTCGCCGTGCCCTTGCTGTTAGCATCGGCGTTGCCCTTGCCCTGCACGCGGCCCGAGCGGCGGTCGATATTCGCGTCGCCGCGGCCGGTGCCGCCAAGTTCGCCGGCGCTGCCGATCGCGCCGCCGATGGGACCGGTCGGATTGCCGAGCGTGCCGCCCAGCGATCCGCCGAGGCCGCCGGTCAGTCCGCCGCTGCCACCCAGCAGCTGCGCCGAAGCGGGCACCGAAAATGCCATGGCTGTGGCGGCGAGCGCGATGGCCGGAATGAAAATGCGATGTGCCATTGTCCTACTCCTGAATGTGCGACCCGAGGGGGTGGGGCCTGTGGAGAGAACGATGGCGCGTTCGACATTCTTCCAGAAAATATCGAAAAAGTGTCAGCGGCCGCCGCAGGCGCCGCAAATCAGGCCGTGGCCGTAGATTTTGTCGCGCCCTTTCTGGCCTAGATCGCGGGCTTCCATCACCAGCGCGGCGACGGCCGGACCGATCCGGTCCACCGATGGAGCGGGATAGCGAAGGGCCAGCCGCCCCGCAACGAGCGGTGCGGCAAAGGAGGTTCCGCGCAGCCGGTCGGTGCCCGCGGTGCCCGTCGCCGCCAGCACCGCATCGCCGGGTGCGGCGAAATCGACGTGCAGCGCGCGCCCCGCCTCGGGTAGAACGCGCCCCCTCGCGTCGACGCCGGTCACCGCGAAAACACCCCGATATGAGGCCGGATAGGCGGGCGGCGCTGCGGGCCCGTCGTTGCCGACCGCGGCGACGATCAACATTCCGCGCTGTTGCGCACGCTGCACCGCCACCGACAGCAGCTTGTTGTCGGGACCGACCAGACTGATCGTCGTCACCGCGACGCGGCTTTGCGCGAGCCAGCCGAGCGCGCGGACGATCGCGCTGGCGTTCCCGCCGGCGGGATCGGTGCCATAGACATCGGCGGCCAGTAGACGCTGTCCGGCGGCGGCGCCCGTTATCGCGCCGCTGCCCACGAGCAGCGAGGCAACCGCCGTGCCGTGGCGGCTTGCCGTCGGGGCGCCCCTTGCAAAGCCGCGCTGCTCGACACGCCCCGCCAGCGACGGATGCGCCGCTACCCCGCCATCGATCAGGCCAAGGCTGGCCTTGCCGCCGCCCGCTGCCATCGCGAGCGCCGACCCGCACAGTGCGCCGCCGGGGCCGCTCGCGAAATAGAGATTGTCAGCGTCGACCGAGGCACCGGGCAGCAGCTTCGCAAGCTGTTTGCGCGCGCGGGCCAGGCGGCGCCCTTCGGGCACAGCAAATCGTGCAAGATCGAGATCGAGTCCCTCGATACGCTCGCGCTCGATCAGGGTGAAACCTGCCTTTGCCGCGCGCCCCATCATCGCGTCGTCGACACCGCTGGCTATCAGCACGCCGCGCACCGCTGGCTCACCGCGATCGTCGAGTTCGATGCTGTCGCGATGGCGACGCACCAGCGCGCCGATGCGGTCGAGCCGGACCTGCGTCAGCCGCTCGCTCGTCGCGACCAGCGGTTCAAGGAGGCCGGTGTCGGGCAGCGTTGACAGGACGCGCCCGGCATCGGGCAGCTGCGCCGACGGCAGCGCGACCTGTGCCGCCGCACGCGGGCCAGCGCCGCCGATCGCGAGGCAGATTGCCAGCAGCCCTGTCGACCAATTTCGCATCGTTACTCTCGCGCCTGTGGTCCTGCCGGAAAAATTTAGCAGGATGTGGAAGAAACGATAGAAGGTCATCGTTTCTTCCTCAAACAACCGAAAAGAGAGCAATGCGCTTCGAAGAGGAACTGGTCGAGCTGTTACCGCGCCTGCGTCGCTTTGCGCGCGGACTGGCACAGAGCGCCGGCGATGCCGACGACCTGTGTCAGGCGGCGATCGAACGCGCCTTGAAATCGCGCGAACAATGGCAACAAGGAACGAGACTGGACAGCTGGATGTACCGGATCACCCGCAACCTCTGGATCGACGACCGCCGAGTTGCTGGCCGGCGCGGCGTCCATACCTCGATTGACGACGCGGTCACGCAGATCGCTGGCGACGGGATCGCCGAAGTTGAGGCGGGCGCGCTGCGCGGCGACGTCGACGGCGCGATGGCCCGGTTGCCCGACGAGCAGCGCGAGGTCGTGATGCTCGTGCTGGTCGAAGGCTATGCCTATCGCGAGGCGGCCGACATATTGGAGGTGCCGATTGGCACCGTGACATCGCGGCTCGCGCGCGGACGCGAAACGCTGATGCATTTGCTTGGAGAGGCCGCATGAGCTTCGACCCCGTTACCATCGCTGCCTATGTCGATGGCGAACTCGACGACCTGACCGCGCGCCGGATCGAACGCGAAGCCGAAAGCGACGTCGCCCTCGCTGCCGAGATTGCGCGTTATCGCGCGCTGAGCGAACAGATTTCCGCGCATTTCGCACCTGTCGTCGATGAACCGGTGCCCGATCGCCTGCGCGCCCTATTGGTCGGGGAGGGCGTGGACACCAGCCTGTCCGAGCGCGGCGAAGCAAAGCGCGCGCGGTTTGCGCTCGCCCATTGGGGCGCGATCGCCGCATCGCTGCTGCTGGGACTGACTCTCGGCGTCAGGCCTTGGGCGCCGGCGCCGGACGTGATCAGTGCCAACGGCATGTTGATCGCTTCCGGTGGCCTGGCCGATGCGCTCGATATGCAGCTCGCATCGAACCAGCCGGCCGACGCCGATATCCGCATCGCCCTGAGCTTTCGCGATAGGAAAGGCCGTATCTGCCGCAGCTTCGCGGGTCGCGAACTGTCGGGCATTGGCTGCCGCGAAGACGGTCGCTGGGCGCTCGACCGCACCGCGCCGGGGCAGAGGGCCAGCGCGTACCGGCAGGCCGCGTCGGGCGATCTTGCGGCGGCTACGGCTGCAATGATGGCGGGCGATCCGTTCGACGCCGCAACCGAACGCGCCGCCCGTGACGCTGGCTGGGACCGCTAAGGCCCGTTGTCGCGCAAGGCCCGCTCTGCACCTGAAGCCGGTTCAAAGCAGCCCGTCAGCTCCCGGCCAGAACCAGCGGAAGAAGCACTAACGCGATCGCGACGATTGACGGTCAACTGGAATGCCGCGGCACCACTAGGATGCGGTTGGCCGCCCGGATTTGCTGACGGATTGCCACCAGTCCACCAATGCGGTTTTAATCGCTTCTTCCGGATCTTTGTCGCGTGTGAATCCCCACCAGATGATGGTGCCCTGCCACAGGGCGAGCATCTGCCATCCCATCGCCTCGGCATTGGGTGACCCTTGTGTCAGTCGTTCGCCAAGAACCTCTGCCAGACGCCGGCCCCAAGCGCCGCCGCGGGCGCGTAGTACCGGGTCCCGAAGATCCTCGCGCAGAAGAAGAAGCCCTTCAGTGACGTCTGTCTCGGTCCGGCTTCCAGGCATGAGCCGGAGCAGGAGTTCGACAGCGCCGGCGGGGGTTTCGGGCGTGTCGTTGGCGGCGGCAAGCGTCAGCGCATCGAGCCGGTCCCACGCGTGAAGAAGCACCGCTCTGACCATGGCCTCGCGGCTGCCAAAGCGCTGAACGAGCGAGGATGCAGACAGACCGACGAGAGTAGAAGCTCTCGAAAAGCTCAGTCCTTCTGTTCCGATTTCGCTCACGGCTGCGAGCAGCGCGTCGAGCGCGGCTTCGTCCGAAACTCTCTTGATTCTGCCCATCCCCACGATTAGTAAACGATCATTCGTTTAATTACAAGGAGGCGATATGGCCCGGATTCTAGGATATATTGCGACCTCCCTCGACGGCTATATAGCCACTGAGAATGACAGTCTCGACTGGCTGTTTGCTTATGAAAAGATGGATCTCGGCGAGCATGACTACCGCGAATTCGTCAAAGGTATCCGGACCGTTGTGATGGGCCGCGGCACCTATGATTTTCTGGAACAGGACGAATCAGCTTGGGCTTACTGTGACCAGCGCGTCTACGTCGTGACCTCGCGACCGATCGATCATCCGAAAGGACCGCTTGAAACGAGGAGCGATATCGATGGCCTCATCGATGAGCTGCGCGCGCTTGACGACGGGCCGGTGTGGATGCTCGGCGGAGGTCAACTCCAGATGGCGTTTATCGAACGCGGCGCACTCGACGAGATCGAAATCTACATGCTCCCCGAGCTGCTGGGCGGCGGCAGGCCTCTCTTTCCCGCCACCGGATTTCGCAGCAGTCCAAAGTTGATCGGAGCCAAGGCGCTCGATCGAGGCTGCGTCCGTCTCCACTATAGTTTCGACTGAGCGCAGCTTCTCCCGCCTGCAGCCGCCGGGATCAGGGCCTGGCGAAGGAGCACAGCTAGCGTCTTGTCCTCACGATTTGAGCCGGATACCGGACCGTCACTATCCGGCCAAGCCGAGCCACGCGATGCGCTCAGCATAGTCTCGCTGCGCTCGCCGTGACGAAAAAGTTCGGGGCTCGCTTCCAGTCACAAGGGCCGAACGGGTCCATCCGCTTTGCACGACAAGAAAGTCCTGCGATACTTAAGCACATGCTTGACTATCCAATTTTCTGCGTTATTAGTTTAGCATATGCTTCAGTATGATTCCAAACCGCTGGATCTCATTTTTCATGCGCTGTCCGATGCAGGGCGCAGGGCAATGGTCGATCGCCTGAGCCGCGGGCCTGCATCGGTGAGCGATCTTGCCCGGCCCATGCCCATGACCTTGTCGGCGGTCGTTCAGCATCTGAAGATACTGGAAGATGCGGGCTTGGTGAAAAGCGAGAAGGTGGGACGCGTCCGTACCTGCACGCTCGAAATGAGCGCGATCACCAATGTCGAGCGCTGGATCGCCGAGCGCATGCGCTTCTGGGAGCAGCAATATGATCAGCTTGAGGCCTATTTGGCCGACAGTGCGTCCAAGGAGAATCAAGAATGACCCTTACCAATGCAGCCTTCACTATCGAGCGGGTCCTGAATGCCGAGCCCGCACGCGTGTTCGCCGCCTACAAAAGTCTCGAAGCTAAGAGCGCGTGGTTCAAAGCGCCCTCGGATATCGAGACGCTCGATCGCGAGCTCGACTTCCGGGTCGGTGGAAAGGAACGCTTCCATGCCCGTTGGCCGAGCGGTCTCGTCACTGACTTCCAGGCGGTCTATCACGACATTGTCGAGAACGAGCGGATCGTGCTCGTCTATGATCTATTTCACAATGGCGAAAAATTGTCGGTCTCCCTCCAGACCCTTGAGCTCAGGGCTGAAGGCGCCCAGACGCGCCTGCTCCATACCGAACAGGCTTCCTATTTTTCTGGCGGCATGGATGCGGTAAGCGGCCGCGAGCACGGCACCGCCTGGCATGTCGATAATCTGGTCGCCGTCATCGAAGGCCGCGAAGCGAGGGCCTTTGCATGACACTCGAACTTTTCGCGCACCCTTTCTCTTCTTATTGCCAGAAGGCACTCATCGCCTTTTACGAGAATGACATTCCCTTCACCTACCGGATGATGGAGGACCCCGGCGTCGGGGAAGAGCTCGCATCGCTGTGGCCAATGAAGCGTTTCCCGATATTGCGCGAAAACGGTCGCACCGTGCTGGAAGCCACCATCATCATCGAATATCTGCATTTGCATCATCCTGGGCCGGTGACGTTGATCCCGGAAGATCCGGAATTTGCTGTCGAAGCGCGGATGCTTGACCGCTTTTTCGACAATTATGTCATGACGCCTCAAGGCAAGTTCGTGTTTGATGCGCTTCGCCCGCCGGAAAGCCGCGATCCCTTCGGTGTCGAGGAAGCGCGCAAGATGCTAGATACGAGTTACGCGTGGCTCGACAGAAGAATGAACGGCCGCACCTGGGCCGTAGGCGATCACTTTAGTCTTGCCGATTGTGCGGCTGCGCCCTCGCTCTTCTATGCCGACTGGACGCATCGAATTCCAGAGCAATTCGAGCATCTCGTAGCTTATCGAGCGCGTTTACTAGCGCGGCCGTCGTTCGCACGCGCGGTCGACGAGGCACGCCGTTTCCGGCACTACTTTCCCTTGGGGGCACCGGATCGCGATTAGGGCCCTGCGATGCGCCTTCGAAGGTCCGCTTCCCGGTGTTTCGCTGCAAAGCCGACCGACCACAAACGTCGAGAGTTTCAGGCGTCAGAAAGTCTTCGATGCCCGAACCGCGTGCTGCCTATTCTGACCTATGGGGAAAGCGGTTTTGCGCGGGCCCCGGTGCGGCCGATGGTTGCCGAAAAGCAGACGCATCTGAGAACGGACCGTCTGGTTATGGATCGCGAAAGCGGACGCGGAAAGTCGGACCGTCCGATTTTGGACGTGCGTTGTAATAGGCGATCGCGGCGACCTCGGCAGGGAGGGTGAAGACGACTTGGAAGTAGCCGACCGGGAGCGGGTCGGCCTCGCGCGCTTCGAGCCAGCTGCGCGCGGCGGCGCCCTGGCACCTGGGGCAGTGCGCGTCGGGGTCGAAGGCGGCCTGGAAGGCCTGCTCGAATATACGAGTGCGCAGACGCTGGTGCGGCGAAAGAAAGCGGCCCCCGCCGGCTGAGGGTGACATCGGAAAGGGGCGGGGAAGGGGGCGCCCGGTCACAGGCGGAATTCAACTTCGCGCTACCGCGACCACAGAAATTCCGGCCTTGCGTGACGAAGGAGTGGTGGAGTGTAACGCAAGCTGTGATTGATTTTCGATTTTTGCGCGTAGTTTGAAGGAACTTGTGCCGTCCAGACCGATCCTCAGGGTGCTCGCGCTTCGCGGAGCGCGTGCGTCCATGATGCTATCGCGAATGTCGCCTCACGACGAAGGAGGCTCGACCAGTTCGATGCCGCAAATGTCGGCTTTGGTAGATAATGGTTTTCGAGCTGATGGTTCGCAATCGGCCAGCAAAACTTAAAGGTGAGCCGCGTTCTCACACGACGCCTCGCCTGACTCCACCTGGAGCGTTATATGGTCGATCCCAAATTCTTCGATAAGCCTGTCGGCAACGCGAATCCGCAAATCCTGTTCATTTTCTGTCAGGTCGATGACGATGTGCGCTGTCAGGCTCGCGTCATGACCCGCGATCGACCAAAGATGTAGGTCATGAACACTCGCGACGCCGGGGACCGTCGCTATCGCGGCGCGCACCTCGTCGAGGTCGACGCCGCGCGGCACACCCTGGAGCAGGATGTTGCTGGTGTCGCGCAGCAGGATCCAGGTGCGCGGCAGCACCCAAAGGCCGATTGCGATCGCGACAAGGGCATCGACCCAGGTCCAGCCGGTCGCCCAGATAATCGCAGCAGCAGCGGTGACGCCGAGCGATCCCAGCATATCGGCCCATACCTCGAGATAAGCGCCCTTCACATTAAGGCTCTCGTGGCGCCCGCCCGCCAGAACGCGCATCGCGATGAGGTTGACCACCAAGCCGAACCCCGCAACCACAAGCATCCCGATTGATCCAACCGGCTGAGGGTCGAGGAAGCGTTGGATTCCCTCGTAAAGCACATAGGCAGCAATCGCGAACAGCAGGAACGCGTTGAATGCCGCTGCGAGAATCTCGAAGCGTCTATAGCCATAGGTCCGCTTTTTGTCGGCCGGCCGCTGGCCTATGCGGATCGCGGCGAGCGCGATCCCCAGCGCCGCTGCGTCGGTGAACATATGCGCCGCGTCCGAGAGCAGCGCGAGGCTGTTGAACAGCCACGCCCCGATCAGTTCCGCGAAGAGGAATGTCCCCGTGAGGGCGAGCGCGATCGCTAGGCTGCGGGCATTGGCGCCGGCGGCGTGATCGTGGCTATGCCCGCTACTCGAAGCGTCGTCGCCATGGCCATGGCCTGCCATTTTTATCTCCTCTCTCTTGGCTAACGCCGTCGTCGCGGTTCAGATGCGCCGACTTGCTAACAAACAGCTCGATCTCTTTGAGCGTGATCAGCCCGATGGTGCTCACATCGGCTATACGCCCGGCAAAATCGCGGTGCCTCCTCATCGACAATCTCGATCACGACAACGAGGTCGTTTTCATGCACATGGCGCGAGCGCCATCTCGCCTTCGATCTGTTCGCGGATCGCGGTCATCACGACGAGGCCGTTGAGCACCGCGACGCCGACAAGGCATGTGAAGCCGCCCGCCGCCGACGACGGGAAGTTGATCCGGGTGAGCGCGAGCGTGAAGACACCGCCGGCAAGGCTGAGCGGCACAGCGAGAAACTCTTCGTCGTGTGAGAAATTAGCGGGGGCTCCGACCCGCTGGGTGACGCGATGGGAATGGCGATGCACAGAAATGTTTGCAGATCGGTGGGCGCAAAGGTTGCCCCTCGGCCTTGCCGTTTGGCGTCATTGCCCCTCTGATCGAGCATGTGGCTGCCGAACGTTGCGCTGGCTGACTACCGCGCGGAGGCGAAGGAGCCAATGACAAGCTGCCCCCAATCGCTAGCCAAATTTTGGGACCCGGAATATCTTCGTCGAGACGAGCAGATATTCGTCAATGGTATACTTCGCGCTTTGCCTATCCGCGAGCTGCCGTTCCGCAAATTGCCAAGCGGTTCTTGCTCAGGCCCATATCGCGCTGCGGCATTTGCTGATGACGACCTGACACGTTGCGTGACGAAAACCGCAGGGGCAAACGGTAATCCTCTCCCAGGAAATCGATCCAACCCAAGTTAATCGGCTGCAACCGCGACAGCCTGTGTCGGTTTCAGTGGCATGCTTCCGCCAACCGACGACAGTTCCCATCCGCTAGCGCAACGCTTCCAGGCCTTCGTCCGCGCCGCGGACTTCCCGTGCGTCGGCGCGAAGTCCGCGCTGGCGCGCGATCAGATGCGCTTCGTGGTCGGCCGCGACCTGCGCTCGGCCTGGGACGATCTGCGCATCTACCCTAATCTTCTGGATCTTGCCTGGAGCTACGCCCGCGAACCGAGCCTGTTCCACTCTCTCGTCGTGATCTTTGAGGAGGATGGCGGGCTCGACGAGGCGGGGTTCGAATCCTTCCTCTGGGACCGGCTTGAATCGCTGAGCCGGAAGGATGATTGGGCAGGGCAGCGGCCCGATCCGCGCGTGAGCCACAGTCCCGATGATCCCCATTTCTCGTTGAGCTTTGGCGGCGAGGCCTTTTTCGTCGTTGGCCTTCATCCACGCGCGAGCCGTCCCGCGCGACGGTTCGAGCGCCCGGCGCTGGTATTCAATCTCCATGACCAGTTCGAGAAGCTGCGCGATGCAAACATCTACGAGACGATGCGAAGCAAGATCATCGCGCGCGACGTTGCGCTCGCCGGCAGCGCGAACCCGATGCTCGCGCGTCATGGCGATGTGTCGGAGGCCCGGCAATATTCAGGGAGAGCCGTCGGACCCGATTGGCGTTGTCCCTTCTCGGGGCGCAGCGCGGCGTGCTGAGCCTTCGGCACAGCCCATCTTGCAGGGCGGCGTGCGGCCCGGTCGAAGCAGTCGCCGTTCCCGAATGCGTGCAGCGTGGCGGCGTGGAGCGACAATATGTCACCGGGGCCGGCGTCCGCCGCATTGCTATGGCTCGCCCATGACGCGTCGACGATCATCACGCCGCCGCTGCCGATAGCCCGCGCGTTACAACCCTCGCAGCGAAACGCCGTGTGTTCCTCGATCCCGATTCCGAGACAATCGGGACGATGGCCGACTGCGGCGAGCCGCCGCCCGATACGACCGCGCCCGGCGAGGTCGGGCAAGCGATCGCTGGGATAGCGGTCCAGCATTCCGAGATCGACGCGGATGCGGATCATCGGACGCCGGCCGAAGAGGTTGGCGCCCGCATAGGCCGAGCGTTCAAGAACCCGTAGCGGAGCGCAGGTCCATGCGCCGGCCTTGGACGTCGCAGCGATAACGCGGCCGTGACGGAGGTTGCGGGCCGGGCGGTGGGGACGAAGAGCGTGGGCCCGGAAGGGGAGAAGAGGGCGCGGCGCATGTCTGTCCTCGGCACCTGTCCTGCTGCTGCCAACGCGACGACCTGACCACCGGTCGCCGGCATTAATCTGGATCATGGCGATTGTTGCCGACCGGTCGGCAACTGCGCGCGAAGGGGAGCGTTGGGCTTTCAGGCAACACGCTTCTCCTGCCACATCGGACGCGCCCTACGGGGTCGGTCTTTCCGCTGAACGACGCGTTTTGCGGGATAAAGGCAAGGGTGATGCGCGCGCCTGATCTTCATTCGGGGGGACCGGACAGAAGGCAAGACGATGAAATTCGACAGCGAGACCAGCTTCCTTACCGCATTTGACAGTGAAGACAGCCGCCATGCCGATCCCGTCGCGGGCATCGCCGCGCGTGCCCACCGCCTCGCGCTTATCGGCTGCTTCCGCCCGCGCCAGTGCGGGATCGCAACCTTCACCGCCGACATTTACGATCATCTCAAGGCCGCGCGCCCTGATATGGCGATAGACGTCTATGCGATGGCGGTGCGAGCGGGCGATGCGAGCGATGCCGCAGCCGTAGCCGGTATCGGGGCAGACGATGCTGACGGCTATCGCGCCGCCGCCGAGGCGATCAATGCGAGCGGGGCCGACGCGGTCTGGCTCCAGCATGAATTCGGCATCTTCGGCGGGCCGGCAGGCGATCTGGTCCTGGGGCTCGTCGACCGGGTGGCTGCGCCGCTGGTCGTCACCTTCCACACCATCCTCGCCGAGCCCGGCGCCGACCAGCGGCGCGTAATGGAGCATCTCGTGGCGAAGGCGGCGAAACTTGTCGTGATGAGCGCGTTCGGCCGCGAGACGCTGATCCGCGTCTATGGCGCGAAGGCGGAGCGCATCGAGCTCATCGAACATGGCACCCCCGACCGTGTCTTTACCGAATGTTCGCCGCTGCGCGAGCGGCTGGGGCTTGGCGAGCGTCCGGTCGTCTCGACCTTCGGACTCTTGGGTCCTGGCAAGGGGCTCGAAGCCGCGATCCGCGCGCTGCCGGCGATCGTCGCGCAATATCCCGACACTCTTTATCGGATCGTCGGCGCGACCCACCCCAATCTGGTTGCCGCCGAGGGCGAGGTCTATCGGCAAAGCCTCGCCGACCTCGCCAAGGAGCTCGGCGTCGCGGATAATATCGCCTGGGAGAACCGCTTCCTCGACCTGCCCGAACTTCTCGAGCAGATCGAGCTATGCGACATTTATCTCGCACCCTATCCCAATCTCGCGCAGATCACATCGGGCACGCTTGCCTATGCGGTGGCGCTTGGCCGCGCGGTCGTCTCGACGCCCTTCGTCCATGCACGCGAGCTGCTCGCCGACGATATCGGCATCCTGCTCGGTGGCACCGACAGCGACGCGATTGCCGAGGCGGTGCTGTTGCTGCTCGCGCACCCCGGCGAGCGGCGAGCCATGCAGGAGCGCGCCTATGCGCGGGGCCGGCTGACCGCCTGGCCGGCGATCGCGGCGCGCTTTGCAACGCTTGTTGAAACTGTCGCGGCCGCGCCCGCGCGGCGCGAGCCGAGGCGGATGTTCCCCTCCTTCGCCGCGATCCGCGAGCTGTCGGACGATGTCGGCATCTTGCAGCATGGTACGGGGCTCGTTCCCGACCGAAACCACGGCTATTGCATCGACGACAATGCGCGCGCGCTCATGCTCGTCAACGCGAGCCCGTCGCTTAGCGAAGAGGAATATGGCCTGCTGTTCGCGCGCTACGCCGCCTTCCTCCATCATGGCTGGAACCCCGATCGCGGGCGCTTCCGCAACTTCATGGGCTATGACCGGCGCTGGCTCGAGGAGGAAGGCTCCGAGGACAGCAACGGCCGCACCCTCTGGGCGCTTGGACATGGCGCGGCGCACGCGCGCTCGCAGGGGCTCAGGGCTTGGTGCGCAGAATTGTTCACACGCGCCGCGCCGCTCGCGGCGAACCTCAAGAGTCCGCGGGCGATTGCCTTCGCGCTGCTCGGAGCCGACGAACTTCTGGTGCGCGAACCGGATCATGGCGAGGCGCGCGCGATCGTCGAGCGGGGCGGCGCCTTTCTCCATGCACTGTGGAAAAGCGCGCGGCGGAGCGGCTGGGATTGGTTCGAACCCGTGCTAGCTTATGACAATGCTCGGCTCGCCGAGGCGCTCCTGCGCGCGGGCCGGCGGCTCGGCTCGGTCCCTATCGAGGAAGCCGGCATCGCGGCCCTCGATTGGCTGTGCGACATTCAAACGAGCAGCGAAGGCCATTTCCGCCCGGTGGGCTGCGAGGGTTTCGGCGTCGAGCGGGAGCTATTTCCCTTCGACCAGCAGCCGCTCGAAGCCTGGGCCACGGTCGATGCCGCCGCCACGGCTTTCCGGCTGACCGGCAAGCTGCGCTGGCACGACCGGGCGGAGCGCGCCTATGGTTGGTTCCTCGGCGCGAACGACCGGGGCGCTGTGATAGCGAGCTCGGCGACGGGACGCTGCTGCGACGGGCTGACCCGTCACGGGGTTAACTCGAATGTCGGAGCCGAATCCGCGCTGGCTTTTCACCTTGCACACCGCGCCATGGCCGATACATTCTGGAAGCGGGGGACAATGAAGGATACCAGCGCCAGCGATGTTGATCTGCAATCCCGACCACACGCCGCTGCAAATTCTTGATGAGAAGCTCGCCGCCGACCCAGCGCGGGTCGTTCTCAGGCCTTTCCACCTCGCTTGGCAATCGAATGTCTCCGAGCCCTCGCGCGCCGCGCAGCTCGTCGGTGATATCCTGGCGATGGACGAGGAGGAGGCCGAGGCCCAACTCGGGCTGGTATGGAAGGATTTTTCCGAACGCCACTGGCAGATCGGGCGCATCTTCGACGAGCGCTTTGCCGAGGTGGCCGAGGATCTCGCGCTCGATCCCGCCGGCGTCTCCCCGGTCAAACGCAGGTTGATCGGCGCCTATTTCTGCCATGAATATAGCTATGCCGCCGCCGCGCTCATGAACCCGAGTGTCGTCCCGCATCCCGACCAGAGTGGCCTTGCGCCCGATCAGCAGCGTTTCATCATGTCGATGCGCGCGGTCGGCGAGGGGCATATCAGCTCGGTTGCCTTCCGCGAGGGGATCATCGGTGAGAACGGGGACTTCATGCTCTGGCCGCAGTCGGGCCCCGCCATGGCCGCGGTCGCCGACGACCGGCATCAACTGGGGGCGGCCGACCGAGTCACCGTTCACCGCCAACCCGATAGCGCCATCTCGAACAGCGTCCTGTTCCCGATGACGGAGGCGCAGCGCGGTGGTATCGAGGATCTGCGGCTCGTACCCTTCGTCCATGACGACGGCCGGAGAGAATATATCGGTACCTATACCGCATATTCGGGACAGGCGATCGGCTCGGAATTGCTGCGCACCACCGATTTCTCGCGCTTTTCGCTCGAACCGCTTCGAGGCCGCGCCGCGCGCCACAAGGGCATGGCGCTGTTTCCGCGCAAGGTCGGCGGCCGCTATCTCATGATCGCCCGGCAGGACGGGAAGAATGTCACGATCATCGCCTCCGATAGCCTAACCGACTGGGATGACGAGGGTCAGATCCTCATGCGGCCGGCCTTTGCCTGGGAGCTCGTGCAGATGGGCAATTGCGGCAGCCCGATCGAATGCGACGAGGGCTGGATCCTCCTCACCCACGGTGTCGGCGCGATGCGAAAATATAGCTTGGGCGCTGCGCTTCTCGATCGCGACGATCCGACGAAACTCATCGCGCGCACCGAATGCCCGATCCTCTCGGCCGCCGAAAGCGACCGCGAGGGCTATGTGCCCAATGTGGTCTACACCTGCGGCGCGATGCGCGTCGGCGGCGACCTGTTCATTCCTTACGGTATTTCGGACAGTGCGATCGGTTTTGCGACGACGCCTATAGAGCGGCTGCTCGCAAGTATGAGCTAGGAGGCGAGGCGGCCTATTTCGGCGGCGCGGGACGCTCGATCTTTCGCCGCGCGTCGACCGATGCGATGAGGACGGCGCAGCAAAGGCAGCCATCCTCGTCGGTCACTTCAATCCGCAGCGTGTCCACATCGTTGATGAGTTCGGGATTATCGCCGAGCAGATGGCCCGCATAGCGCGCTGCCTCGACCCGTGCCGCGGCCGTATCCGATAGCTCGACGCCTTCATCGTCGAGCTCGCGCTGGCCGCTGCTGCTGTGGAAATAATAACGGGGCATCCAACTTCTCCCACCTTCGGCAACTCACAAGTCTGCCTCGGGTTTCGTTACGGCCCTCGCACCTTCGTCACTGCACCACGACACATGGCGATCCGGCGAGCCTCATGCCCGCCTATGGCGCTCAGGCGGCGGCAAATCCAGCCTTGTTCATCACTGCCGTCACATGTTTGTTGCCGTCGTCGCCCAGCGCCTTCTTGAGGCGAGGGAACAGACGCTGCTCCTCTTCCTCGACATGCGCTTCGATCTCGGCGCGAAATTCGCGGACTTTGGCGATCCAGGCGGGATCGGCGGCGTCCATTTCCGAAAGGTCGAACAGATATTGCTTCACATAGCCATGATCGTGGACAAGCTTGTCGGCCTCCTCGATCTGGCCATGATCGCGCATCGCCGGGTAGACGACATTTTCTTCTTCGAACGCATGTTTGGCGAGCGCATGCTGGAGCTGGACGAGGAGCGCCTTGCGCTTTCGCATATCGCTCGCGGTGGTGGATTCGAGCGCATCGAAGAGCTTTATCGTCAGCCGGTGTTCGGCCTTCAGCCCCTCATCCCATTGGCCCTTGAACGTCGTCAGGCTCTGCACCGCGGCCTTTCGGCCGAGGTTCGCTGCGAGGCCGACGGCGAAACCCGCCGCTGCCGCACCCAGCAGGGCTGCGGGGTTGTCGAGCTGGCCGCGCATAGTCTTCAATTTGTTGAGGGACATGGCAAGGCTCCTTTGGGATATCAGGGATGGTCGAGCCGCGTCTCGACGCGGATGAGCGAGATCGCGGCGCGCCGCGGCTGGACGAGCATGAAATGGGCGGCGACAGCTATGTCCTCGGCTCGAAGCATCTGATGCTTGCCGATCAGCTCTCTCTGCTTTTCGGGCGGAAATTCGGGATATTGGAAGTCGGCGCCGGTGAACCCCGGCTCGATAAGCCCGACCTTGATATCCTGCTCGGCGAGTTCCTTGCGAAACGCCTGAACGAAGCCCTGTATGCCGCTTTTAGCCGCGACATAGATCGAACTGCCAGGGCCGCGCGAAACCGCCGTCATCGATCCGATAACGATGATGTCGCTCCCTGCCGACATGCAGCGCGCCGCTTTCTGCGCACAGACGAGATAGGCGGTGAAGTCAGTCTCGAGCTGATAGCGCGCCTCGCTCTCGCCCGCGTCGGCGAGCCCTGCCGCCGGCACCGCGGCATTGATCACCGCGATGTCGATATCGCCCAGAAATTCTCTGGCGCTTTCGAAAAACCGGTCGACGTCCTCCGCCACCGAAAGATCGACATTAATGCCGTCACCATCGCCGACTTCGCGGATGCGTTGCAACGCATCGTGCAGATGTTCGGGAGTGCGGCCGCAGATAAAGACCTTCACCCCGTAGCTTGCGAGAAGAACGGCGATCGCGCGGCCTATCCCGGTCGTCCCTCCGGTGATGACCGCACGCCGGCCCTTTATCTCGGGGGCCTCGGTATGGGCGTCTGCTTCATCGATCATGGCAGATCATCGGGAAGCGAAGATGTGGAGGTGGGAGCACAGGTCGGTCGCCCCGCCGAAGCGGCGATGACCCAGAAGGGATTGTCCTCGCCGGCCTTCACCAGGCTGCAGAGCGGCGTGCCGTCGATGAACAGCCGCGCGTGGCGGCCCGCCGCTTCGCCCGCGGCGATTTCGAGCGCCGCCGCCGGGGTCGCCGCCTCGAAGAGGACACGTTTCTCCAGGCCGATGCCGTCATCGTCATAGTGCAGCATGAGCGCCGACTTTTGCGGAGGCGCGGGATCGGCGTCAGGTGTCGGTACTGCGGTCTCGTCCGGAAGCTGGGGGTTCATCGTCACTTCCTCAATAGGCCGGCGGGTCGCTGCTCGGGAAGGATTCGTCGGCTGCCTGATCGACCCGGTCCCACTCGCGCCGGACCTCGTCGCGCATGCCGTCGGGCCCTGCCGAACGGGTCTGGTCGAAATTTTCAGCGTGCGTCTCGCCATCGGCGAAAGCGGCCGAGTGGCCGTCATCCTTCGCCTCTGCGCGGGATGGCTTGCGCGTGAACCAGAAGAGCGCCCCGAGAACGCCGATGCCGAGAAGCTTTCCAAACCCCGACGAGCGCCGGCGTGACGTCATTGCGTGTGTCATGGTCTGTCTCCATCGTTGCGAGAAAATCCGGGAGCCTGTGAGGGCAACGGGGGGACGGCGCGAGAGTTGCCGTCGCATCGCGCCGATTAACAAATGTTGCGCATTTTCCGGTGCCGGCGGTGGGCGCCTCGATCCCAGCGGAGAACAAGATCGGGCGTCGACAGAATGTCGAGGCGAGTCTTCACGCGCTGGTCAGTGACCGAAACATGTCTTCGGGATATGGGTGATGCGGCAGGCAAGATCGGCTTCGCCCGAGGCGACGACATAATGATCGCCGCCATCGGCAATGCCGGTCGTGAAGACGACGTCGCGAATATAGAGTTTGGCCTCGAGCGGGCGCGTGAGTTCGGGGTTCGCCTCGAGCAGCGGGCGATGATCGGTGCGCAGCACCACCGAGGGATCGTCGAGATCGAGGAGCGACCAGTAGGTGCGGTAAATTCCGACGAGCTCCTTGGGTTCGACCCCATGCCAGAGCGTGAGCCATCCCGCATCGGTTCGGATGGGCGGTGTGCCGCCGCCGATGCGCGCGGTTGCGACCGTGTCGGCGTGCGGACGGATCCCGGGTGCCTCATAAGGCTTCCAGTGCAGGGCATCGGGCGACGTCGCGAGGTTGATCGAAGGCCCCGCGCGCCACGCCGAGCCCGGCGGATAGGCGAAATAGAGATCGCCGAGCGGGCGCGTCTGGGCCCAGTAGCGGCCATCGATCAGGCCCTCGAAAATCAGCATGTCCTTGTTCTGATGATCGAGGACGATACCCTCGAATGTCCAATCGAGGCCGTCTGACGAGCTATAGAGCGTTGTCGAATGCCGCTCGGGGCTGACCGAACAGGTGGTCATAAGCCAGCGCTGACCGACGCGGCTGATGCGGGCGTCCTCGATGCCATAGCATTGAAAGTTCGCGCCCGGTTCGACCGCCTTGTCATAGTGGACCGCAACCACCTCCAGCCCGTCGGGGGTCAGCTCGACCGGAAGCAGCCAGGACAGCGAGGTCAGCGCCATGACGCGCCAGCTCCCGCCGCGCACCATGAACTTTCTCGGATCGGCCGTATCGCAAAGATCGAGAGGCCAGGCGTCGAGCTTGTAGCGGCCCGCTTCCCACCGGATCGAATGGACATGACCATTCTCAACCGGCTGGCGGAGCGCTTCGGCGACCCGCACCATCATCAGCAGATTGCCATTGGCCAGTCGCAACAGCCCGGGGTTGAACGCGCCCAGCACATAGGTCTCGCGGCCGAGCTGCCCCGCGAGCGGCGAGCGGGACAGGTCGACGTCATCGGGACCGAAGACGAGTCGGTCGACCGCGAAACCCGTCCCGGTTTCTCCTTCTCGCATCGCGTTACCGCGAGGCCTTCGAGCCCGGTTTCGCTTCGGGCGCGTCGCTGCTGGTCCTTGCTGGTGGCTTGGCCGCGTTCGGCTTCGCATCGAGGTCGACTTCAGCCTCGCGCGGCCAGTGGCGCAGCGCGGCGCAAGCGTCGAGGAAAGTAGTGACATCGCCGGGCTTGGCCAGCGCGATGCAGGCCTCGTCAAGCTTGTCCTGGATCCCGGCGGCAGCAAGGAGTGGCGCTGACTCGGCGGTGTAGCCGATGAACTTGCAGTGCGCGAAAGCGTCACTGACAAAATCCTTGGCCGCGGCATCGCCGGCAAGGAGTTCCGCACCGTCGTCGCTGGCAACCAGCGTCACCGCATCGAACAGCACCGACGGGCCGCCATCGATTTTGTGACGACCGGCGACGCTCGTTCCGTCCGACAAGGTGATGCCGCCGATCTTCGGCGCGACGAGCTCCCAGACCGCACCTGCGGCATCGACTGCCTTGGTCAGCGCCTTGAACAGTCTTGCATCGGCGCCATCGGTCGCCAGAATCCCGAGCTTGCGGCCGGCGATGCTGGCGGGGCCGTTGAGCAGGATACTGAGCGGCCGGGAAGGGGGAAGGTCGGTCAGTGGTTTTTTCGCCGCCTTGGCTGGAGCCGGAAGCGGCAGGCCAAGTCCGTCTGCGACGGTTGCCGCAAGGCCGCGGTCGATGTTGATGAGATGCGACACGGTCCTTGAGCGGATATCGGGCCTTTCGACCTTGGAGAGTTCGAAGACCAGCGCGTCGCCTATATGTTTTTGCTCGATCGGAGTCTGGCTGATGTAGAATTGCCGGGCCTGGCTGTAATGATCGGCGAAGCTCTCGGGCCGGATGCGGCGCTTTGCGCCGTCGGCCTCTTCGGCGAAGCTGGTGAAGCCGCGCGCCGGGTCCTCGCGCGGTCCGCCAGCGGTGGGGCCCCAGCTGTTCGGTTCGTAATTGGCGCGTCCGACTGGGTTCCGCACCGCCATATGCCCGTCCTGCTGGAAATGCGCCATCGGGCATTTCGGCGCATTGATCGGAATATGCGTGAAATTGGGTCCGCCGAGCCTTTTGATCTGCGTGTCGAGATAGGAGAAGTTGCGACCCTGAAGCAGCGGATCGTTCGAGAAATCGATGCCGGGCACGATGTTCTGGGTGCAGAAGGCGACCTGCTCGGTCTCGGCGAAGAAATTGTCGACGACGCGGTCGAGAACGAGGCGCCCGATCGTGCGGATCGGCACCTGCTCCTCAGGAATGAGCTTGGTCGCGTCGAGGACGTCGAACTCGAAACTGTCGGCGAAGGCATCGTCGAAAAGCTGCACCCCGAGCTCCCATTCGGGAAAGTCACCGCTCTGAATGGCATCCCAAAGATCGCGGCGATGGAAATCGGGGTCGGCGCCATTGATCTTGACCGCCTCGTTCCACAGCACCGACTGCAGACCCTGCTTCGGCTTCCAGTGGAATTTGACGAAGGTCGACTTGCCCTTGGCATCGATCAACCGGAAGGTGTGGACCCCGAAGCCCTCCATCGTGCGGAACGAGCGCGGGATCGCGCGGTCGGACATCGTCCACATGATCATGTGGAAGCTCTCGGGCATCAGGCTGACGAAATCCCAGAAATTATCGTGCGCCGACTGCGCTTGGGGAAAGGCGCGGTCGGGCTCGGGCTTCACCGAATGGACAAGATCGGGGAACTTCATCGCATCCTGGATAAAGAAGACCGGGATATTGTTGCCGACGAGATCCCAATTGCCTTCCTTCGTATAGAATTTGACCGCGAAACCCCGCACGTCGCGCGCGAGGTCGAACGAGCCCTTCGAACCTGCGACGGTCGAGAAGCGGACAAAAGCCGGGGTTCGCTCGCCGACCCGCTGGAAGATGTCGGCGCGGCTGACGTAGGCGAGACTGTCGGTCAGCTCGAAATAGCCGTGCGCCCCATAGCCACGGGCATGGACGACGCGCTCGGGGATGCGTTCATGGTCGAAATGGAAGATTTTCTCGCGAAAGTGGAAATCCTCAAGCAGGGTCGGACCGCGTCCGCCCTGTTTCAGACTGTTCTGATCGTCGGCTACCGGCACGCCGTGTTGCGTGGTGAGCGGCGCATGGTTGTCCCCGGTCTGCTGGCGGGTCTCGCCGCCTGTGCCGCGATCCTCCGCAAAGCTTTGCGTGATCGGCGCATCGGCCGGAAAGAGCGCCGCCTTGCGCGGCGATTCTCCGCCCATGTCCTTGCCCGCGACCGAAGCAGCATCCTGCCCTCGGGGCGCCCTCTGTTTCGTCTTGCCGAGTGAAGTGCGGGCGGGGGCGGGAGTTTTGGCCATGTCTGATCTCGCTTTTCGGTCTGGTTGCAGCGGCACGAGGAGGGCTCGAGGGCGCACGCGTCGGCCCCCTCCGATCCCGCAGATGGAACGAGTTCGTGATTTGAAAGTTGCTGCACCGGGCTTGCAGTTAACCTCGATCATGACGATTCCGCTTCCCTTGAGGGCGCTTGCCGGGCTTTCGGACGATCGCAGTTGGGCAGGTCCGCCCATGCATTTCGGACGCACAGGGAACGTCAGTCATGTTAACCGATCGCTTCTTGAGAGACCGTCGCGGGGTAAGCCTCGAAGCCGGCGAGCGCGCGCGCCTCGAAGCTTCCATCAGCGAAACGAAAGCCGTCGACGCGCGCAAGATCATCGCGCGCGCCGGCGATTGGCTCGGTCAGAGCACCTTGCTGGTCGAGGGCATCATGTCGCGCTATCTCGACGACCGGAATGGGCTTCGCCAGCTCGTTGCCATCCATCTTCCGGGCGACTTCGTCGACCTCCATGCCTACCCGCTCAAAAGGCTCGATCACGACGTCGGGACGATGACCCAGGTGACAATCGCGATCGTCCCGCATGGCGCGCTCGACGCGATTACCGAGGAAATGCCGGAACTTACGCGCAAGCTCTGGTTCGCGACGCTGCTCGACGCAGCGATCCACCGCGCCTGGCTTTTCCGGCTCGGCCGCCTCGACGCGATCGGGCGCGTCGCGCACTTCTTCTGCGAGACCAATGCCCGGCTTCAGTCGGCTGGCCTCAGCGACGGGCGGGAGTTCATGCTCGGGTTGACACAGGCCGACGTCGCCGAGATCTGCGGTCTTACCACGGTTCATGTGAACCGGGTCGTGCGCCATCTGCGCGAAGAGGGGCTATGTACGTTCCGCAATGGCAAGGTCGAAATCCTCGACCCGGCGAAACTCGCGCGCCGCGGACAGTTCGATCCCTCCTATCTCTATATCGACGATCCGGATTCTTCCACGCTCCAAGACCAGAGGCATCGACGATGACGACCGACCTGCCGACTCCGCCGCGTCCCGAAACCGAGCCCGGCGTTGCGACCGCCGAGCGTGGCGTTGTGATGCTCGACGGACCCGACGGCATCGCCGCGACGATGACCGCCGCCGCCGCGCGCGGTACCGGTCAGAGCCTCATCGAGGCCGCCGCGCTCGCTGAACAACAGATCGCCAGCAAGCAAAGCTAGGCGCTTTCTCCCCGGGGATCGGCCGGTCGCGCTTTGTCAGCGCGGCGGTGACGCTTCGCCCCTGTCGGACGGCGATTCGCCGTCGCGCGCCCGAAATCGCATTGATTGATGTTGCTTTGGCAAGCGGCACGGGAACGCGGCGCCGCGGCGGCGGGTTTTTCTGGCAGTTGCGCCGGCCGGCGCGTCGTAGCGCGAGGGAGACGCCGTCTGTGGAAGAAGCCGCCGGACTGATTGCACCTGCCGCGACAATGATCGCCGCCATGATGACCGCCGCCAACCTCGGCGCGCGCGTTACCGGCTCGGGCTTCGTCGTCTTCACGCTCGGCTCGCTTGCCTGGTCGGCGGTGGGATTTGCCTCCGGCCAAACGAATCTGCTCTTGACCAATCTCTTTCTAACCATGGTCAATCTCGTCGGAATATGGCGCTGGCTCGGCCGCCAGCGCGGATATGAGGATGGCGCGCGGCGCGCCGCCGAACGAAGCCGCGGCGCCGCCGCACCCTCGCTATTCGCCGCGAGCACGCTCGCCGGCTTGCCGGTCAGCGACATCCGCGGCGAGGAAATCGGCAAGACGGTCGACGCGATGGTCGAGTGCAAAAGCGGCTGTCTCTCCTACTTCGTCGTGGCCTCAGGCGGCATTGGCGGTATCGACGAGAGCTTGCGCGCGGTACCCGCATCGCTGTTTGAGTGCCATGCCGACGGGCTCGTGCTCCTCATGAGCGCGGCGGAGTTTGAAAAGCGCGACACGTTGGACAGCGCGGCTTGGCCTGCGCGCCTGCCGCGCGCCCCGCGGCACGAGCCAGAGCCGGCAAGTGGAGGGGGAAGGCCGTCAAGGGAGCAGGCGCATGTCACGGCTCCAGGATCCTAGGTCAGTTCGCCCGGCAGCTGCTGTTTGCGGCGGGCGTCGTCGGCCGGTGGATGAGCGGCGGCCGATGCCCCTCGGCGACAATGGCGCGCGGTTCGCAGATTTTATCCAAGGGGCCGGAACAATCGCGGGGAGCAGGCGTCAGTCGACTGTCGCCCCTGCGGGGGCCGCTCTTCCTCACCTTGTGGCGGCGCAACCGCCGCACCCCTCAAGACGTCCGGGCCGCGCCCGGGCGGGAGATGAACCATGTCCCGAAGCGAAAAACCTCTGTCCGACCCCTTTTTGCTTGCCGCCGCGGGCGCCGGTATCGCGGTGCTCGCCACCGGCGCAGCGATCTGGCAGCGCCGCAGGCAGGCAAGAGCGCCGGACGATGCGCCGATTGCAACCGATGCTCCGCACTGGACTCTCGGCAAGCCATCGGCGCGCGCGCTGTTCGGCAAGTCGGTGCTCATCAACCGACCGCGCGCCGAACTCTACGCGGCATGGAGGCCCGAGCGCTTCCCTGAATTCATGGAGAATGTCGTCGCGGTCGACGAGCTTGGCGACGATGTGTCGCAGTGGACGATCAAGGCCCCGGCAGGCCGCAAGGTTACGCTGGTCAACCGCATCACCGAGCGCGTCGAAAATGAGTCGATCTACTGGCAGAGCACGCCAGGGTCCGACATCGCCAACAGCGGCGAGGTGCGCTTCACCGAGGCGCCCGCGGGACGCGGCACCTATGTCAGCCTGATTCTTGCCTACGATCCGCCCGCCGGGAAGGTCGGGCGCCTCGCAGCGAAGCTGCTTCAGCGAGAGCCCGAGGTGCAGGCGCGGCGCGAGCTTCATCGCTTCAAGCAGCTCATGGAAACCGGCGAGGTAACGAGCAACGCATCGCCCTCGGCGCGCCCCTCCGAAGCAGCGACCGAACCGCATATCTGAACGGAACCCAATTCGAAGGAGAGAGCCATGCGCGCCGTTACCTGGCAAGGACGCCACAAGATCAGCGTCGAGACCGTGCCCGACCCCGAAATCTGTAATCCGCGCGACGCGATCCTCCGCGTCACATCCACTGCCATCTGCGGATCGGACCTCCATCTTTACGACGGCTATATCCCCGGCATGCGCGAGGGAGATATCGTTGGGCATGAATTCATGGGCGAAGTCGTAGAAACCGGCGCCTCCTCGACGCTGAAGCGCGGCCAGCGTGTTGTCGTGCCTTTCACGATCAGCTGCGGCCAATGCTTTTTCTGCGAGAAGCAGCAATATAGCGCCTGCGACAATGCCAATCCCGTCGAGACGCGTGATGCGTCCGACCTGATGATGGGGCATGCGATGGGCTCCGCCTTCGGCTATGCCCATCTTACCGGCGGCTATGCAGGCGGGCAGGCCGAATATGTACGCATCCCTTATTCGGATGTGGGTCCGGTCGTCATCCCGGACGATCTCGCGGACGACGATGTGCTCTTTCTCTCCGATATCTTGCCGACGGGCTGGCAGGCGGCGGTCAATGCCGACATCGAGCCGGGCGATACGGTTGCTGTATGGGGCTGCGGTCCGGTCGGCCTGTTCACGATCCAATCGGCGCTGCTGCTCGGCGCGGGTCGCGTCATCGCGATCGACCATTTCCCGACGCGGCTCGCGCTCGCGCGCAAATATGGCGCCGAAATCCTCGATTACACGCAGGTCGATGTCCGCGAGGCACTCGACGAGATGACCGGCGGCATCGGACCCGACGCCTGCATCGACTGCGTCGGCATGGAGAGCCACGGCTTTACCGCCGACAATATCCTCGACCAAGTGAAGGTGAAGATGCTCTCGTCGACCGAGCGCATCCACGCGCTGCGCCAGGCGATCCTCGCCTGCCGCAAGGGCGGGCGCCTCTCGATCCCCGGGGTCTACGGCGGTTTCGCTGACAAATTTCCACTCGGCCAGCTCATGGAGAAGGGGCTGACCGTCAAGAGCGGGCAGACGCATGTTCAGCGCTATACGGGGGACCTTCTCCACAAGATCCGTGACGGCAAGTTTGATACGGTCTCGCTGATCTCGCACCATGCGCCGCTCGAGGATGCCGCCGACATGTACCGGCATTGGCACGACGAACAGGACCTCTACACCAAGATCGTCCTCAAACCGGGGTGGAAAAAGGGCGCAATCGAGGCCCGGCTGGATATGGCACATGCCTGATCGCAGACTTGCCATCGTCACCGGCGCGTCGAGCGGCACCAAGTCATTCGTCAATCGCTTCGCCGCTGCGATCGGCAATGAACTCGAGGACAGCGACGTCACCATCAGCTGTCTCAAGCCCGGCGCGACCGAGGCGCGTCTCTTTGAACCTACGGTCATGCTCGACACCAACGTCGTTCATTCGGACAAGGACGATCCGGCCGATGTCGCGAAGACGGGCTGGGACGCGCTGCTCGCGGGCGAGCATGCCGTCGTCCACGGCCTCAAGAACAAGGCACGGGTCCTCGCCTCGGGCGTGCTCAGCGAGGCGACCACCGGCGAGATGCATTGCAAGTTCGCCAAACCGGGGCCGGGGATAAGGTCTGACTTGCCGGTCCCGCCCCTAACCATGAGGAGGAAATGATCATGACCGATGCGAAGGAAAGCAAAAGCAGTGCGTCCGCCGGCGCGGGTTCGCTCCCGCCGGAGCCCGTCGAACGGCGCGAAAATGTCGGGACGACCACTCCCGATGGCTACCCCGCCGCCCAGCGGCAGGCGGGCGACGTCTCCGGCGCTGCCAACCGCGGCCATCGTCGCAGCACGGGCAGCGGTCCGGTGAGTGGCAGTGGCGCCGGTGCGGGCGGCAAGGGCAATGCCGAGGATTATGACAGCGACCCGCAGGGCGGGGGCGGACGGGCGGCCGAGGCTGATACGCCGCCGCCCGGCAAGGGCGCGGACGCCCCTGTTGGGGGCAGCCGCTAGGCGGTTTGCGGAAAAGGGAGCGGCGCAAGCGCGGTAGTGCCGCGTTTCGCCGGTCCTTGTCTTCCCATTCGATGTCTTCTCATTCGATCCGATAATCGATCGGCTTGAAGCTGCCCCCGCAGCTGTCATACGCGGAGCACGCTGTCAGCCCAATGATAAGGTCGGTGAGCGCGCGCAGGCGGATGAAGTCGCCGTCGCTTGTCATCGGCGGAAGAACGCGGATTTTACCTTCGCCGTCGACCGGCACATTCATGAACAGGTTGAATGCGACCGGGATGGTGTCGGCATCGATGTCATAGGGTGCGAGCGCCTCGGCGAGATTACCGAAGCAGCCGCGATGAACGGGCTTGTCGGCGTAGAAATGGCGGAAGGTCGCCTCACTGCACGGTGTCAGCAGGAAGTCATGAACGCCGCAGCTGTCCTCGACGATCTCGAGCAGCGCGTTCGAGCGGTTCGACCAGAGGCGGTTTCCGGTGGTGAGGCGGATCGTTTCTTCATAATCGAAGGTGCGACCGTTGGAGATGACCTCGCGCGGATCGTCGGCGCTGAATGCAAGGAGATCGCTCACCTGGCCGCCCTCGGGGTCGATTACGCAAAGGGTCGCGCCTTTCGCGAGCTTGAACGCGACGCCGCCGCGGGGGTGTATCCGTTCGGTCATTCTGGTCCTCATATGGGAAGGTATAGGCGAAATATGGGCGGGGACACGGAAAAGGCGACCGGGCGGATTTCCGCCCGGTCGGACGGAATTCCGGACCCGATCGGACTATTGCGGAAACCCCGCGCTCACCGCGCTTGTTGCGCGGCGACGCCGCCGATTGATCGAGGTTATACGCTTTTGAGCATCGGCTCCTCGTTTCAGCGTCGGCCCGTCGCACCGCCTGGGCGGGGAAAGCAGAGCGGGCCGACGGCCGTGCCAAGGTGGCGGGGCAGGCCGGTCATTTGAGAATACTCCTGCGCCGCTCACGCGAGGCAGGCGATGATTCCCTCGATCACCGCGATCGTGTCCTGCGGATCGCGCACCCGCACCGTGTCGATCCCGAGCTGCTTTGCTGGATAGTCGTTGCCGCCGGGGAAGATCGCATCGCCGATGAAGATCATTTCGCCGAGCGCGATGCCGCTCGCTGCGCTGAGCTTCTTCAGCCCATAGCCCTTGTCGACGCCCTCGCGCGTGATGTCGATAGAGGTCGCGCCGCCCATATTGATCGACAGGCCGGGAAGCCGGGTACGCAGATCGGCCTGGATGACGCGGCGCTTGGCGAAATCCGGATCCCAGACCTCCTTGGCTTCGATCGGGGCCTGCTGGCCGAGCGCGGAGAAGGTGATCTGGCTGCCACGGTCCTCGATCCGCTCGCCCCAGACTTCCTGCGGCACGAAGCCCGTCGCCTCGAGCGACGCATCGAAGGCCGCGAGGATGCGCGCTTTCTCCTCCTCGCCGAAAAGCTCGGCGTAAAGCGGCGTCCAGCCGTCCGCACGGTGGACATAGAGTTTCGTTCCCGTCGTCGGCATCAGCCAGAGCCTTGCGCGATCGGCTTCGGCGGGGAGGCGGCTCGCGACCTGCTTGTCGAATTGCGGCCAGTCGCCGCCCGAGATCACCGCGACATCGGTCACGCCGAGAAGCCGCGCGAGCGCGGCTCCCATCTCGGGGGAGAGCGGTTGCTTGCTCTCGGCGAGGGTGCCGTCAAGATCGAAGGCGACAAGTTTCTTCATGATCATCTCCTCTGAAAGCCGCCACTGGCGCGCAGCCGGCAAAGCCACACAATCGCTCGGCGGGGCTCGTGGTTCCGGCGGCCTTTTTCCCGGGCGCGGTGCTCCGCGGTCGGCGCGCAGTCCCGGGCGGGACTGATGTCGCCCGGCACGAGACGCTTGGACCGGGCCAATCCGGACCGGACCGGGCGATCGGGCAGTGCCGGCTGTCCAACATGCCCGCCGATCGTCGGGGGGCGGCGCGGGGAATGAGCAACGCAACGAGTCCGCCGCCAAACGCGTTAGCGTCTCGATGACGAACGAGACTATTCGATGACGCCGCGCTGGCCTTCCTTCCTCTGGGTGGTGCGTCATGGCCAGAGCGCCGGCAACGTCGCGCGCGACGCCGCCGATGCGGCGGGGGAGCTTCGCATCGCGCTTGACCACCGCGACGTCGACGTCCCGCTGTCGCCGCTCGGCGAGGAACAGGCGCGCGCACTTGGCGCCTGGTTCGCCTCGGGCGAGGAGGATCAACGCCCGGAAATCATGCTCGCCTCGCCGTATGTTCGCGCAGTGCAGACCGCCGAGATTTTCCGCAGCGTCGGAGGCTGCGCGCGGGACGAGAAAATCTGCGTCGATGAGCGGTTGCGCGAGAAGGAGTTCGGTATCCTCGACGGCCTCACGCGGCTCGGCATCGAGGATGTTCACCCCGCGCAGGCCGAATTTCGCCTCGCGCTGGGTAAATTCTATCATCGCCCGCCGGGCGGTGAGAGCTGGTGCGACGTCATCCTGCGGCTGCGCTCGCTGCTCGACACCGTCTCGCTTCATTATGGCGGGCGACGGGTGATGATCGTTGCCCACCAGGTGGTCGTGCTTTGTCTGCGCACCATTATCGAGAATCTCGGCGAGCAGGAAATCCTCGCCATCGACCGCGAGGGCGACGTCGCCAATTGCGCGATCACCGAATACCGGTTTGACCCCGATGCCGGCCGCGACGGTAATCTCGTCCTCTCGCGTTACAACGTCACCGCGCCGATGGAGGATGACGTCCCGGTCACCCGCGAGCCCGATGCGATGGTGGCCGCGCGTGGCTGAGGCGGTCCCGCTCGACACCGCCTGGCTGAAGGCGAACCCGCTCCCCGATCATCAAGATAACGTCGACAAGAACGGCCGCGGCCGAGTGCTCGTCATCGGTGGCGGACGCCGCGTTCCGGGCGGCATGCTGCTCACCGCCGAGGCCGCCTTCCGCGCCGGGGCGGGCAAGGTGACGATTGGAACGATCGCCTCGGCGGCGATCCCGATCGGAATTGCCTGTCCCTCTTGCGCCGTGGTGGCCCTGCCCGAGACCGACGCGGGCGAGATCGCCCCCGAGGCGATCGAGCTGCTGCTCCCCGACATGGCACGCCATGACGCCATCGTCTTTGGTCCCGCAATGAGCGATGCCGAGGGTGTGCGGACGCTATTGGGAGCCCTGCTGTCGTCGCTCCCCGAAGACATGTTCGTGCTGCTCGACGCGCTCGCGCTGCGCGCCGCTGCCGAGCATCGCCATGCGATCCGCGCGCGCGCCGCGCACACCGTGCTCACGCCGCACGAAGGCGAACTCGCCGCGATGCTGGGTATCGACAAGGAGGTCGTCGCCGCCGACCCGCTTGCCGCGCTGAACGCGGCCGCCGAGCGCTTCGGCGCTGCGGTCATGGCGAAGGGGGCGGTGAGCCATCTCATCGCCGAGGGGCGCTGCCTCGCCTATGCCGGCGGCGGGCTTGGCCTCGCGGCAAGCGGGTCTGGCGACATATTGGCGGGGCTCATCGCCGGGCTCGGCGCGCAGGGTCTCTCACCCCTGCAGGCTTCGGCGTGGGGCATCTGGCTCCACGGCGAAGCGGGCCGGCGCCTCTCCGAAACCATGGGGGCGCTCGGCTATCTCGCCCGCGAACTTCCGCCGCTGGTCCCGGGACTGATGCGCGGTGTCTGAGCTCGACCTGCTCGACCCCGATCTCCTCTGGCCGATCGCGGGCGCGGTGCTCGCGGGCGCCATCATCGGCGGTGAGCGCGAATATCGCGCAAGTCCCGCGGGCCTGCGTACCCATATCCTCGTTGCGCTGTCGTGCTGCCTGCTGATGCTCTCCGCTGTTCACCAGATGGAATGGCTGACCGACACCCCAACCGACGTCGTGCGCATCGATCCGGTACGCATGGCGCATGGCGTGCTCACCGGCATCGGCTTTCTCTGCGGCGGAGTGATATTTCGCGAGGGCTTCAACGTTCGCGGGCTCACAACCGCGGCATCACTCTGGATGACCGCAACACTCGGCATTTTGTTCGGGGTCGGTTTTTACGAACTGGCGATCTTCGGCGGCATCGCGACCTTCCTCGTGCTGGCGGCGGTCAGCTTTACCGAGCGCCACGCGCCGCAGCGCCGGATCGCCCATGTGACCCTCGACTATCGGGCGGGGACGAGCATTGCTTCGGACGAGGTCAGAGCCCTGCTCGCGGACCATGGGCTGAAGGCGATCACCTTGGATCAGCACCGCACCGGCGGCGCGCCCGGCTTTGCCGCGATCGCCTCGGGCTATGGCGAGACGCGCGCCGACGCGCTGGCGGCGTCGCTCACGGAGGATGATCGCATCACCTCCTTCGGCATCAGGCCGCAGCAGGGATGACACCCCCGGGCGGCACCCGGCCGGGAGGCGGCGCGCGACTGGGACCCGATTGCGACGCGCTCGTGGTCGGCGCTGGGCCGGCGGGACTTACAGCGGCGCTTTATATGGCGCGCTACCGCCGCCGCGTGCGCGTGCTTCACGACGGTCGCTCGCGTGCGCTCGGCGCGCCGATGGCATGGAACGTGCCCGGCTTTCCGGAAGGGATATCGGGGGCCGAGCTCGTCGCGCGCCTCACCGAACAGGCGGAGCGTTATGGTGCGATCATCGAACGCGGCCGGGTCGAGATGCTCGCGCGGAGCCCGGAGAGCAATCTCTTCGAGGCGGTATTGGCAGGCGGCGGCCGCTATAGAGTGCGTGGGCTGATCCTCGCAACCGGGGTCGTCACCAACGAGGCCTCGCTTGCCGAGGGCGAGCATGACGAAGCCGTTCGCACCGGCGCGCTGCGCTATTGCCCGATCTGTGACGGGTTCGAACATCGCGGCCGCAGGATCGCGGTGCTCGGCTCAGACCTTCACGGCGCCGCCGAGGCCATGTTCCTCAGGCAATATAGCGACGATGTGACGCTGATTCCCAAATGGCGCGTGGCGCTGACATCCGGGCAGCGCGCCGAACTCGCGGCAAGCGACGTCCGGATCGAGGAGCGCCAGTTGCTGCGCCTGGCCCACCGGGGCGGACGCATCGAGGTCGCGCTCGCCGGTGTGGCGGAGCCGCTGACTTTCGATACCCTCTACCCAGCGCTCGGGTCTGAGCCGCGCAGCGAGTTGCTCGCAGGGCTGGGACTCGAAGGCGATGCCAACCGCTGCCTTCCGGCTGACGCCTTCGCCGAGCCGCTGATGCCCGGCATCTATGGCGCGGGCGACGTGCTCGCCGGGCTCGACCAGATCAGCACCGCGACGGGCCAAGGCGCTACCGCAGCCACGCGGCTTCACAACTGGCTGCGGGAAGGCGAAGGCCATGTCATGGCAGATCAGCGCTGAACGCCGGGCCGGTTGATCTCGATCAACACGAATTTCACATTAGCACGGTTCAAATCTGCTAGTGAGGCTCGACAGCGGAACCAATATGGTCCGCATCCCTTGGTTTCGGCAGATTGCCGCGCTCCATATTTTCGCGTTCGTTTGCCGATGCTTTGTGCCGGGAGCAGGGTCGCGCTCGCTCACGGCGGGAAGGAATTGATATGCGCCTCTACCAACTCGTGCTGCTGGAAGGCGGCGAAACAGACCCGCGCCGGATCGAATTCCGGGCCGACGATCCCTATCAGGCGTTTCAGGCTGCGCTCAACGAACGCAGCAGCAGCGAAGTCGAACTGTGGGATGGTGAGAAGCTTCTGGTCCGGATGAGCAAGACCGACGCCAATCTTTGGAAGCTGCACGGCGCCGCGCCCGATAGTCCGAATGCGCCCCCATCATTTCATTCGGGGTCGACAGCAGGTTGAAAGGCACGCTTTATCTGGCGCGCTACGTCAGAGCCCCAGCCATTGCCGCGCCGAGGCCCGCACCTGCGATCAGGCCGAGCGCTCCGGTCAGCGCCGCAAGGACCAGCACCTGCACGCCGCCGCGGCAACGCCACCTAGCAGTCGAGCGCGCCGCGTCCGCCCGGCTGCGCCGAGCAAGCGCCCCCGCATGGCCGCTCCTCTCTTCCCCCCGGCTTTCCTGAGAGGCATTAAGCCAATTCTGCAAGGCCGGACGCGCGAGGGCAATGCCGTGCGAGCCGCATTCTTGTAGTCGCGGCAAAGCTAAGGCCGCGTTAATTCTAGCAGTTGCCCTTGACGCCATCGGCGCAGTCGCCGACCGACTCGATATCTTTACCCGCACCTTCAACCGTGTTGCAGGCAGACAGGACCAACAGCGATCCGCTGATCGCAAAAATTGTCAGCAGTTTCTTCATATCCTCTCTCCGGTGACAAGGCGTTCCAGCGCCTCTGTCTGGCGTTACGAACCGGCGTGGCAATTGTTCCATCGGTTCGCTCGTGCAAGCCGGGGCGTTTGAATTTACCGCCGAACGGGCTTTTTTGGACGGGAGCATTGGAAGGGGCTCGCGCCTTATCAGCCGCTTCGATTTGATAAGGCGGCGTATCCTGAAGCAATGGAATATCGGCCGACCGAGCGGCTGCCTGTGTGCCGGCGGCATCATCAAGCAAGAAGGGCTTCGCGACGCGAAGCCCTTCCGGCCCCCATGGCAATATGGCAAAGCCAGCTGGAGGCATGCTCACATCTGCTCCGGGTCGCGCGCAGCAGAATGGGATGCAATACTTAACCGCACCGATCGCTGGCCGATATAAACTAGATCAAGTTTGATCCGAAATGATGTTCGAAGGCACTCCGCGCGGGCGGGGCCGAGCCAGCCTAGCCCCCGCGCGCTTGATCTCGCGAGCAGCGGATGCGACGCTTATCCGAGAAGCCTCGGCGTCAAGATCCACGCGCGCGCCGCGTCGTGCCTCGCTCCACCGCTCGCATCCAAGCCCGTGAACTGCGCTGCCATCCTGTCAGGTCGACAGGCGGGTCGTCGGGTCTTGCCCCGATCGACATAATTCTCTCCCTCGCCCGCGCTGCGCCCCGAGGTTTTTCGACGGTCGTGGCGGAACCCGTCGCAAGGACCAAAAGTCGCATCTTGGGGAACAGTCTTGGTGCGCACATCGTTTCCGGTTCTTCTTTCTATGCCGATGCGGGATAAATGAACGAGCAGCCCTTTTTTGGTCTTAGCAGCTATCATCTCGCGATGGCGCTTGTCGGTGCGGGCATTATCGCCGCATTCTGGCTCCCCCGCTTCCTCTCCGGGCGCGAGCCGGCGGCCTCGGCGCTGATGATTCTGTTCGGTATCGCGATCCACTGGATACTCCCCGATTTATCGCGGGCCCTCGATCCGCGCGAAGCGCCGCTGTTTTGGGAGCTCGTCAGCGAGTTGGCGGTTATCGTTGCCCTGTTCGGTACCGGCATCCGGATCGACAATGTGACCGACTATCGGCGGTGGCGGCCGACGATATCGCTTCTGGCGATCGCGATGCCGCTAACCATTGGCGCGGTGACCTTCATGGGGTTCGCCATAGCCGGAATGACGCTCGCCGGAGCGCTTGTCCTGGGCGCGGTGCTCGCACCGACCGATCCTGTGCTCGCGGGCGAGGTTCAGGTCGGGCCGCCGACCGAGGGCGGAGAGCATCCGTTGCGCTTTGCTCTCACCACCGAAGCGGGCCTGAACGATGGGCTTGCCTTCCCTTTCGTCTATCTGGCGCTGCTCGCCGGCACGTCGGGTCTCTCGGGCGCCATGCTCGGCGAATGGCTCCTGCTCGATGTTCTATATCGGATCGGCGTCGGCGTTGCGGGCGGTGCCATGGTCGGGTGGGGGCTGGCGCGCGTGCTGTTCGTCATCCCGCGCGGCAATGTCCTCGCCGACACTGCGTCAGGCGTTTTGGCCATCGCTGGGGTGCTCCTCTGCTACGGCGTTACCGAGCTTGCTGAAGGCTATGGCTTCATCGCCTGTTTCGTCGCGGGCGTCGTCCTTCGCCGGGTCGAAGCCGAGCACGCATTTCACGCCGAGCTTCATAGCTTCAACGAAGCGATCGAACTTGCGCTGACCGCGGTGCTCCTCATCCTCATCGGCGCCACCTTTCCGCTCTTATTCGGCGAACTCGACTGGGCGCATGCGGCCATTGCCTTTGCGCTGCTGTTCATCGTGCGGCCCGGGGCCGGCTGGATCAGCCTGCTGCGAACCGGACTCCCCCCGACAGATCGGCTCGTGATCGCCTTCTATGGAGTGCGGGGCATCGGCTCGATCTACTATCTTGGCTTTGCCGCCAGCCATTTGGAGCTGGTGAACGAGGGGCAACTCTGGGCGACAATCGCGCTCACGATCCTGCTATCGACGGTTGTCCACGGCTTCACCGCGGGCCCCGTCGTCGACTATATCGTGCGGCGCCGACAAGCTTGATCGACGATCTTCGTACAAGAGAGCGCGGCGTCGCAATGCGCCGGTTTGCGCGAGGGTCGTTGCGACTGGTGGCCAATCCGCAAGGCGACCAGATCTGAGCAAACGAGCGGGGCATTTCGAGAATCGGCTACGGAAAGCCGAGCTTCATTTTGGAGCGGCAAACCAGAGCGCAGCGACGAGAGCTGCGGTGGCCGCTGCCAGGGCCCAGGCGAGCAGCCGGATGCGCATTGGCCTCAAGACAGTCACATTATGCGGCTCCAGCCTCGCGATGATCGTGCGCGCGCGCCGCTCGGCCGAAACGAAGATATAAATGGCTATCAGCAGAAAGCTGGTGGCGATCGCCTTCGGCATCCGGCTGGGCTCCATCGTCCTGAAGAGCGCATCGAAACCGAGACCAAGTCCGACCGCTGCCATCCCGGTGCGTACCCATCCCGCGAAGCTGCGCTCATGCGCCAGCACCGTGCGGTCTTCCGCCAGCTCGGTGCGATTCTGGGCAAGGTCGGTCCGCTCTTCTGCGCTCATGCCGACCGGCGTCCTGCTGTTGGGAGCGCGGATCGTGTGCCCGCGCGATCGCGGGATACGACGCTGAAGCTGCCATCCGTTTCGAGCACCACAGCCGCAATGTCCGCGATGTCCCCATAACCTTGGCTTCGGACAGCGCAGAGGACTTCATTCCGGGTGACGCGTTCGCGCTTTAAGGCTTCGGTATCGATCACGCCGTCCGTCAGCAGCGGCCGAGGATCCGACTTTGCCAATCGCTCGGCAAAGCGCCAGCGGACCGCAAGCGCCGCTATCGTATATTGCAGCACGACCAGCGTCATCAAGGCGGTTACGCCTTCCACGAGTGCCACGTCGCGGCTTAGCAATATGGTGGCGAGTGTCGAGCCGAGCGCAACGGTCACCACCAGATCGAACGCGCTCATCTTCGCCAAGGTGCGCTTGCCGCTGAACCGCAATATCGCAATCAGCGCGATATAAGCCGAGCCGCCCAGGAATAGGACGCGCAACACGTCGTCCCATGTGTCAAAGATCATGATAAGCCTCTCAACTCCCCTCTATACCAATGCCCCGGGGCAGGCAGAGTTTCGCATTGGCCGCAAAACCAGGATGCGCCCCGAGGTGTTGGCAGTCGTTTCACGTCTCTGCGCGCCGAGGCTTTGGCCTTTGCTCCGTGGTGCGAAGAGGCGACTAGACGTGCGGCCGACGGCAGCGCCCCCCATACCGGACAAAGCAAAGGGGCAAGCCGCTGATATGACAGGACCGACTACACGGGATCGCAACGTTGTCGGCGCGATCCCTTGCTCTCGGATAGGGTGCCGGATTGGGCGGGATATCAGCATACGGGCTCGCAGAAGGGGATCGTAGGTGCCGGCCGCTCACCCCGATCGCTGCAGTAAGGACGCGGTTGGGCAGGACAGCCTTCAGCGTCCGACGCTCAACAACGCGATAAGCTGCTATTCGGCGGGGAGGCCCCGGGGCGAGGAAATTGGGCTCGGTTAACCTGGGTTGCATCGACGCGTGGCAACGAACGTCCCGACGGGAGGTTTCACATTGGATCGGCGGCCTCAGCAGGCACGGCATCTGCCTCCAGGGGTCTTGAGCTTTGCGATCTCTTGAGACGGCGCCGGGCCCGCACTTCGAACGCGGCTTTACACCTTATCTGATCGATGCAAAATGCGAGATGCCGGACATGCCGCGCGCTGGCGCCGAGCGCTACGGCGTAGTCAATTCCGAAGTGGCGGCCGCGATGGTAGCCGGGCGCTGGCGAGGGGCGGGGCCGATTTCGCGGTTTCGGTGACGAGACTTTGCGGAGCCTGCGAAACCTGCGCGGCGGGGAGGGTGTTTGCGGGGACCTCACACGCGGAGAATGGGACAGGGATTACCGAGGTCATGGACGGCAAAATCGCACTTATCGAAGCGGGGGGTACCAAATTTATCGTCGGGGTCGCCGATGACTCACGTCGGTTCGTGGCGCGGACACGCATCGAAACCACCCGTCCGCAGGAAACGATCCCGGCAGCGATTGAGTGGCTTCGGCAGCAGAGCGACAATTATTGCGCGGCGGGGATTGCGAGCTTCGGACCGCTCGATCTCGATCCCGCATCGCCGACATGGGGACATATCACCGGGACCACCAAGTCCCGCTGGAGCAATACCGATATGGCAGGACCGTTCGGCCGCGCGCTAGGCTGTCCCGTCGCGATCGATACGGACGTCAACGGCGCCGCGCTCGGCGAATGGTTGTGGGGCGCCGGCGCAGGGACACAATCCTCGCTCTACCTTACTGTCGGAACCGGCATCGGCGGCGGAGCGATAGTCGGCGGGCAATTAATCCGCGGCGTCAGCCACCCCGAAATGGGGCATATTCGCATGCCGCGCCACCCGGCCGACGGGGATTTTACCGGATACTGCCCATTTCACGGCGACTGTCTTGAGGGACTGGCTGCGGGCCCATCGATCAAGGCGCGCTGGGGGACATCTTTGTCCGACTTGCCGTCCGATCATATCGGTCATGAGATGATCGCCTGGTACCTCGCGCAGGCGGTAACGACTTTTCAGGCGATCCTTGAGCCTGCACGCATCATATTGGGGGGAGGCGTGATGGCGACCCCTGGATTGATCGAGCGTATTCGCAACAAGGCGTCCGCCGGATCAAACGGCTATTTCGCTGGCGATGCGCAAAAGATCATTGTTCCCCCCATGCTCGGGAACGACTCTGGTCTGCTAGGAGCACTAGCAATTAGCAGGAATGCTTCCTGGACCTAGGGAAGCGATGGCTGCTTCTCCCGGATCGATCCTGAAAGTTGACCGACCGAAGCGACGACCACCGGCCTTAGGTGTCACGACCACGCGACGAGCGCCCGCGCGCAATCGCGTGATTCAATTTCTGCGCTTGAAGCCTCCAGCGCGCATTCGCCCGCGCTGATGGTCTGTCCGCCAATGCGAATGCGACCCTCGATGGGAGCGATGTATAGACAAGCATCACGCGGTATGAAGGACATGTCGTCGCCGGTGATGTGGGCAAGCGTGAAATGCTCGGCCTCGAGCAGGATAGCACTGCGCGATGGATCTACAGAGGTTTGACGCGACGGCGGGTAGGGTGAAGGGTCGGCGACATCGACACCCTCGGCGAGATGGAGTTCACGCGGCCGGCCGTAGTCGTAGAGACGATAGGTAACGTCGATGTTCTGCTGGATCTCGATGAGGGAGATATCCGCCCCGATGGCATGGATCGTACCCGGCGGAATATGGAACAACATCCCGCGCTCCGCGACGTGCCATTGCATCAGCGTCTCGATCTCACCCGAAAGCGCGGCCTGGCGCAATCGCGCCTTGGATAGCGGCCTCCGCACGCCGATGCCGAGCCGCGCCCCCGGTTTCGCATCAAGGATGTACCAGCATTCCTCCTTGCCGGCGGCAAGGCCGAGGGCGATGGCCTGCGCGTCCGACGGATGCACCTGCACCGAGAGTTTTTCCGACGTGAACAGATATTTGATCAGCAGCGGTAGCCGCTTCCCCTCGGGACCCGGAAACCATATCTCCCCGATGCGGCGGCCTCGCATCGTGTCGAATGGTGCCGGCAGGCTTGTTCGGCCCCAGGGTTTCTCGACTGCAATCGGCGTCAATCTGGTCATCCGATGTAAACGAACGGAACGAGGCGCAGTTGCGACGCCGATGGACGAATTGCCTGGAGCAAACGACATAGGGCCGCTGCTTGCCTCGCGCGCGGCCGGACCGCGATAGACGTGAGCCCGCCGGCCGCCGGATCTGGCGGGCATCGGACGCAACCCCGTTCCAATTCGCAAGTTTCCGAAGCGAGAGGATATCGATATGCCCCTGAAGATCGAAGGCTCGTGCCGCTGCGGAGCGGTTCGTTTTTCCGCCGACAGTCACGCGCCAGTCCCGTTCATGCGCTGCTATTGCTCGATCTGCAGGAAGACCGCCGGCGGCGGGGGATATGCGATCAATCTCCACGCCGACAGGAATACGCTGACCGTCGATGGCGAGACGGCGGTTTTTCATGCCCGCCTCGACGACGGGCGCGGCGGCTGCGAGCTGAGTTCGGCCGAACGCCATTTTTGCGCCCTCTGCGCCAGCGCGCTGTGGGTGTTCAGCCCGCAGTACCCCGACCTTTTCCATCCCTTCGCCTCGGCGATCGACAGCGACCTCCCCAAGGCTCCGTCGAGCGTACACATGATGCTGGCGTCAAAAGCCTCGTGGGTCGAGCCCTTGATCGGCCCGCACGACCAGTGCTTCGAAGACTATCCGGACGACGCATTGGAGGAATGGCACCGGGCGCGAGGCCTCTGGGTCGACTAGGGCTGGATTGGAGCGGTTGCGGATCCGGGCGGCCGAACTGGCGGTGCGATCGGTCGATTGCATCAGGCGCGGCGCGCGCGTCGGTCCGCAGGTGTTTTCCCGATCGTTCAGCCGGGGTAGGGCGAGCGCTTAAGCAGCCGGGCGAGATGGGCGGCGTTGCTCGCGACCATGCTCGCGGTCCTGGTGATCATTCGTGGGCGATGTTCGAGGTCCTTGAAGTCGGTCGAACCCATCGCCTCGCCGACCCAATAGCAGCCGGCTACCGCGGGGATGGTCCAGCCGGTGTCGTTGAGCGACTGGAAAATCTCCGCGCATACATGATGCGCACCATCCTCGTTGCCGACGACCGCGGCAACCGCCACCTTCGAATAGCTCGGCATGCGACCCGCTTCGTCGGTCTCGACGAAAAAGGCGTCCATACGTTCGAGGACGAGCTTCGCGACGCTGGAAGGCTGGCCCATCCAGATCGGCGTCCCGAAGATGAGAATATCGGTGGAGAGGATCTGCTCGCGAATTTGCGGCCACGCATCGCCGTCCCCTTCGTCGGACGAGACACCCCATTTGACGTCATGCGCCGCGATGCGGATCGGCTTTCCGACGACGACATCCTGCTTCGCGAAATGCTCGGCGAGCACCGCGATCATGGCGTCGGTCGAGCTTTTGCGGCCTTTCGCCGACAAGGAGCAATTGATGGCGGTGGCAGTGAGCGGATCGGACATGACATCTCCTCGGGCCCCCGAGACGAAATGATCGGGACGGCGGCGAGGTTCCGACCTGTCGTGCCAGCGGGTTCGAAACGCTTTGGTGCCGGGAGCGGATGGTCGGCTATCTTCCGGTCTCGTCCGGCGTCGGAGATGGTCGCCGCCGTTTGCTCACATGCAAGCCATTTGCGCAAAAGAGCCGGCTATCGGCTACGGTTGCCCGCAGAAGCGCTACCCATGGGCTCGCCGAGCCGAACCGCTCGCTCGGGATACCATTCGGGGTTGAAAGCGATGGCGTCCCTCTCGAACAGCATCACGATCGTGGAGCCGAGGAGAAAGCGCCCCATCTCTTCGCCTTTGCACAGGACGACTTCAGAGCTTGCGTAGGGCCATTCGGTTATCTTGCCGGACCGCTTCGCATTTACCACGCCGTGCCAAACCGTCGCGATGCTGCCGACGATGGTCGCTCCCACGAGGATCATCGCTAAACGCCCGTGGGAGGGAGACTTGAACAGGCATATGACGCGCTCGTTGCGCGCGAAGAGACCGGGCACCCCGCGCGCCGTGGTCGGGTTGACCGAGAACAACGCCCCGGGGACGTAAACCATGCGTGTAAGCTCGCCATCGCAGGGCATGTGCAGTCGGTGATAATCCTTGGGCGAGAGATAGAGATTGGCGAAACTGCCGTCGCGAAAGGTCGCGGCGAGCGCGCTGTCGCCGCCCAACAGGTCAGCGGTGGTGAAGCGGTGCCCCTTGGCCTGGACGATGTGATGATCGTCGATCGAACCGAACTGGCTGATGGCGCCATCGACCGGACAGATGAAATCGGCGTTCGCGAGCGGCCGGGCGCCGGCCTTCAGCGGGCGCGTGAAAAAATCGTTGAAGCTTGCGTAGCTGCGAAAATCCGGATTTTCGGCCTCGCTCAAGTCGACGCCATATCTGGCAACGAACCACCGGATAAGCTGAGGAGTATGACGGCCGGACGAGGCGGCGACCCGGCCGGCGAAATCGGTGAGGCGCCGCTTCGGCATCGCGTGCTGGGCAAGGATTCTCAGGCGCTCGAACATATCTCATCCATCGGTCGATCATGCGAAGACCCAGTTGGCGGCATCGGGGAAGGACGTGGCGCCCGGCGCTTCGCTCCAGCGGTGATGCCTTATCGCGATGTCGTACGGCAAGAGTTGGGCGATTGAGGGCGTCAGGAAGCTTTGAGATTGGCGGCTGGCGCGCGCTCAGGGTCCGATATCCTCGCCCAAAGCACGAAGCCTGTGGCCCTCGCTTGCAGGGAAGCCGAGCGCGGCTGACACACGGTCGTTCCAGCCATAGGGGTCTGCGCGGATAACGGGCTCTCCGGCCTCATCGAACAAGACGGTGTGATAGATGAGGCGGACCGGAATCTCGCGTGGAAGGGCGACAAAGCTTTCCTTGCCGCTGGCCCGCGCCTTCTCCCATTCGGCCTCGATACCTTCATCCTTCGCCAGCATCGCGGCGAAACCGAGTGCGTCATCGACCCGCACGCAGCCATGGCTGCGCTGGCGCTGGATCTCGCTGAACAGCTGCTTTGCGGGGGTGTCATGCAGATAGATCTGGTGCTCGTTGCGCATATCGAACTTGACCAGTCCCAGCGAGTTCGTCGGTCCGGGCTCCTGGACGATCCACCCGTCCTTCCAGACCATATTGTTGCGTCGCAGATAGCCCGCTCCCTTGCCCGCGATCTCTTTGCTCTGGATCGATCGCGGCACGGTCCAGCTAGGGTTGGCGACGAGCCGGTAGATCGGTGATCCGAGTTGCGGCGTCTCTGTCTCGGGCTTGCCGACGACGACCTTGCGGGTGTCGGCGAGCTTGCCGTCTCGCCAATAGGCGAGCCGGGCGGAGGCGAGATTGACGTCGATGCGCGTCGCCGGCGGGTTGCGGTCGAGCCAGCGCAATCGTTCCATTGCGACCGCTATGGCGCGCGCCCTATCGGCATTCGAGAGGTTGAGGATTGCGAGCGCTTGGGTTCCAATGACGCCGTCGGGCTTGATGCCATAGTCGGCCTGCATGCGCTGCACCGCCTTCACCATCGCCGGCCCATAGGTGTCGCCTTGCGTGGAGCCACTGCCCAGATAGTCGGAAGCGACAAGCTGGCGCGCGATCGCCGGGATGCGCGGGTCGCGCGCGCCCGGCTCGAGCGGCTTTGCGGCATCGGGGATGGTCGCCTCGGGCGCGTCGCCCTTTTTGCGCAGCGCCAGATAGGCTTTGGAAAGACCTCGATAATTGTCGTCTTGCGGCGCGAGCCCCGAAAGCCAGTCGTCGACCTTGCCCTTGGCGAGAGCGTCGGCGAGGCCTGCCCTCAGTCTTGGGTCAGGTCGCGGCACGCTGTAGATGTTGTTGAGCTTCGCCGGATCGGATGCGCCGCGAGCGAGCGCGGCGGCGTAGCGAAGGGCACTTTGTGTGAGCGCGGCTTGGCCTTCCGCGCTGCCTGGCTTGCCTTCAACGGTAAAGCGCATGCGGTCGAGGCCGTGCGCGGCCCGGCGGTCGATCGCTTCGCGGAGCTGTTCAACCGTTTTGGCGGTCCACCGCGCATCTTCGGCGGCGGCGCTGGTTTGTGCGGAATTTGTGGCGGTATCGCATCCGGAGAGCGCGAAGGAGAGTACGAGCAATGAACAAGCAAACAGACCGTAACGCACGAAAATCTCCTCGAAAACTGGAGATGCAACGCGCCGGTTTGTGAGGCGTTCCGATCTTCCGGCGCACGGTGCGCGGATTGCCGACGGTCAGGCGCGCGCCGCGTAAATGAGGCGTCCCGTCCCGAGATGCGCGAAGGTTTCATCGAGGCAATGCTCGCCGACGGCAAAACATCCCTGGCTGCGCCCGAGCTTTCCATGGGCGGTGATCATATCTTCATTGGCATACCAGGCGCCGTGAATGACGATCGCCCGCTCCATCGCATTGTCGTTCGTGGCATCGAGCCCTGTGAGGCGCTGCGACCGGCCATGCTTTCCGACATAATAGTCGCCGGTAAGAAAGGCGCCCTCGCTTGACGCATTGGATCCCGAAATGTTCGAGAATCTGTGGAGGAATCCCGTGTGGCCGGGATCTGACCCGCTGCCATGCGCCACGAGCTGCCGCGACACTCGTCCGCTGGCAACGTCGAGGAAGTGGAACCGCGCTTCCGATGAGGGGGCCGAAAAATCGACGATGGCAATGCGATCGCGATGGCGGATGGCCTTTGCATGCGCGTCGAGCGCTGCAAGCGCCCGTCGCAGGAGCTGCGGGTCGAGCGAGGCGTCAGCAGGGCGGCTTTGCTGCGTCGGCGCGGGAGGGGGGAGGGCGGCGGCGAGACGCGGCGGCGCTATCACGCGGCTCACCGTCGATCCCGCGAGCCCGCCCATGAGGGCGGCAGCGCCGGACACCATCAGCGTCCGCCTGCCAACTTCGAACGGCGGCGTCGTCATTACGGCAACATAGGGTACAGGATCCCCGGATTTAAGGGGGAGCGCACGATGCGGCGCCCGCGAACGCGCCGCATCGTGCGCGGCGCAGGGCGAACCGTTGGGGATCCACCGCGGTGGAGCGCGAGACGGCGGCGCCTAGCCGTTTACGACGGTGCCGCCGTTCGGGTGGAGAACCTGGCCCGACATGTAGCTGCTGTCGTCGCACGCGAGAAAGAGGAAGCTCGGTGCGACCTCATTCGGCTCACCGGGCCGCTTCATCGGCGTGGTCTCGCCAAAGTTCGCGACCTTGTCGGCAGGCGCACCGCCGCGCGGGTTGAGCGGAGTCCAGATCGGGCCGGGAGCGACCGCATTTACCCTGATACCCTTTTCGATCAGATTTTCGCTGAGCGAACGCGTGAAGGCGGTGATGGCGCCCTTGGTTGCACTATAATCGAGTAGGCCACCGCTCCCCTGATACATCGTGACGCTGGTGCAATTGATGATCGCTGCACCTTTGTTGAGGTGCGGGAGCGCGGCCTGCACGAGATAGAACATGCCGAAGATGTTGGTGGCGAACGTCCGCTGAAGCTGATCGGGCGTGATGTCGCGGATGTCGTCTGCCGGATGCTGCTCGCCGGCATTGTTGACCAGCACATCGATGCGCTTCAGCTTGCTCATCACCTTGTCGACGATCGCTTTTCCGGCATTGGTCTTGCCGACATCGGCCTTCACGAGGATCGCGGTGCGCCCTTCGGCGCCCACTATCGCTGCCGTTTCCTCGGCATCGGCCTTGTTGCTCTTGTAGACGATCGCGACGTCCGCGCCCTCGCGCGCGAACAGAGCGGCCACCGCGCGGCCGATGCCGCTGTCGCCGCCGGTTACGATCGCTACCTTGTCCTTGAGCCGACCGGAACCCGCATAGCGCGGCTCCCATTTCGGCGAACGGTCGAGGTCTGCCTCTCGATCTTTCAGCGGGGTGGAGATGGTCTTGGTGTCCCCGACATCATTCCGGAGTTTCCTTGCCGCAGTCTCCTTTCCGCGCTTTTCCGCCGCGGTCTCTCCGACTTTTCCGGCCGCTGCTTTGCGAGACATCGCCAACTCCTCTTTTTCCGTCTGTCATCGACAAACCGGTGGGCCCTCGACTTGGTTGCAAACGGCAGCCGCGTCGATTTTGCTTTCGGCAGCCGCGGTGAAAATGGCTGCGCCGCTCGCATTTGAAATTGCCGCGCTTACCGCGTTCGCATCTGCTGCGATCAGCTGGTCAAACGATCGCTGAGAGGGCAGCTGGGCATGATGTTTCCTATGTCCCCGCTGCATCAATCGTCGCCGCCGGGCAAATTTCCCGTCCGCGCCCATCGTCAGGAATGCGCGCCGCGCCGCCGATGGCCGGTGCAGCGACGCTATGGCCGAACACAAGGCGCGCAAATCGAAACCGAAATGGTTGCGATCGCGCTGGCTTTACAAATGTTATATTGACCTATTGCGCGTCCAATTAACGCCGATTTGACCAAGTCATGTGTAGTCATGCGGGGGGAGAGGAGGCCGGTCTTGCGATGCCCCGAACGAAGTGCCGATGAAGCCGGGCGGCTTGCGGCGCTTGCAGAATATGGGATCGATCCCACTCTCGGCCTGCCGGGGCTGCAGCCGATTGTCGAAATGGCGGCGCGCTCCTTTGATTGTCCGGCGGCCGCCGTCAACATGATCGGCGATGATCATGTGTTTTTCGCCGCAAGCGAGGGCGTGGGGCTGTGCGACATGTCGCGCGATGCCAGTTTCTGCGCACATGCGATCAATGCCCAGGATATTCTCGTCGTCGAGGATGCGGCACTCGATCCGCGCTTTCATGACAATCCGCTCGTCGCCGAGGGGCTCATCCGCTTCTATGCCGGCGCCGCGCTCAGATCACCGTCGGGCCATGCGCTCGGCGCCCTGTGCGTGCTTGATCCGGCCCCGCGCGCCGGCTTGTCGCCCGAGGACCAGGCGCGATTGCGCGCGCTCGCCGATCTGGTGTCGGACAAGCTCGAGCTTCGCCGGCTCGGCGTCCAGGCGGCAACCCGGCCCAATCGCTTTGCCGCTAGCGCCGCGACATCGCCCAATGCCGTTATCTGCTTCGATGCCGGCGCGCGCGTGACCGCCTGGAATGCAGCGGCGAGCGCGATGTTCGGCCACGATGCCGCGGCGATGATCGGCGAGCCGATCGACACCATCATCGATCCGCCTGATCATCCGCTCGTCCACGCCGCCATCGCGCGCGTCCGCGGGGGCGGCACGCCGGTCACCGAGGCAACGCCGCTCACGGGGGTGCGGGCCGACGGCACGCGCTTTCCAGGCGAGATTCACTGGTCGCACTGGTTCGAGGATGGCGCCATCCATTTCGGCACGATCGTGCGGGATATGACCGAAGCGCAGGCCGAACATGACGCGCTCTACCGATTGGCGAATTATGACGCGCTCACTGGCCTGCCCAATCGCAATCTCCTGCGCGCCCGCCTGGCGGAAGCCGCCGCCGCCGGCGCGCCGCACGCGCTCCTCGTCATCGATCTCGCGGGCTTTGGCGACGTCAACAATGCGCTCGGCCAGGCGGCGGGCGATGCCGTGCTCGGCGAAATCGGCAAGAGGCTGGACGCGCTGGTTGAAGGAACCGACATGGCCGCGCGTTTCGGCGGAGCCGCCTTTGCGTTGGTGGTGGCATCAAACGCGCTTCTGGCGGTCGATGCCCTGGCAGCGGCCGTGATCGCAGCGATCGCCGCCCCTATCCATATCGATGGCGTCGAACATCGCCTGTCGGGGCATGTCGGGATCGCGCTCGCGCCCGCTCATGGCCGTGAGGCCGACGCGCTGATCGGCAGCGCCGAACTGGCGCTGTTCCAGGCGCGCCAGCTCGGTCCCGGGTCGCGCTACGTCTATGTGCCCGCGCTGCGCGCCGAAGCGGTCGCGCGGCGCATGTATGATGCCGAGCTGCACCGGGCCTTCGAGGCGCACGAATTTTGTCTATTCTATCAGCCGCAGGTCCGTCTCGCCGATGGTGCGCTCACCGGCGCCGAAGCCCTCATCCGGTGGAAACATCCCGGGCGCGGGCTGCTCGAGCCCGCCGCCTTCCTCGCCGCGCTCGAAGCCGGGCCGCTCGCCGCGCCGGTCGCGCGATGGGTCATCGAAGAGGCCAGCGCCTGCGCGGCTTTCTGGCGCGCTCGCGCACCCGATTTCCGGATGGGCATCAATCTCTCGGCGGCGCTTTTTCGCGCCGGCGATCTGCCGCAACTGGTACGAGGGGCCTGCGCGCGCCACGGCCTGGCGCCCGATGCGCTGGAACTCGAGATCACCGAGAATATCCTGATCGAGGGCGAAGCCCCGATCGTCGACCAGCTCGGCGCGCTGCGCGATCAGGGCGTGCATCTCGCCTTCGATGATTTTGGCACCGGCTTTGCGTCGCTCAACCTGCTCCGGACGCTGCCCGTCACCCACATCAAGATCGACAAGAGCTTCACCCGGCTGGTGCGCAGCGCCCCGCGCGAGCGCATCATCGTCACCACGCTGATCGACATGGCGCGCCGTCTCGACATTTCCGTGATCGCCGAAGGCGTGGAAACCGCCGAGGATGCGGCGTTCCTGCGCGATCAGGAATGCGAGGAGGGGCAGGGCTATTGGTTCGGCCGTGCCGTCCCGCCCGCATTGTTCGAAGAGCTTTATTTCGGAGACGCTGCGGCACGGCGCGAGCTCGGCGGCTCGGCGCTCTGACCGGGAGGCGCCGCTGACGGCGGCACAGTTGCGCAGCGGACGATAATGCCGCTTCCTGGCGGATCGGCGGCCGGGCGTGAATATCGCGATCCTTATGCCATGTGATCGAAAGCGCGCCCCGCATTGGCGATCAGGTGGCGGGAGGGGACGACAAGGAGCCCTTGTCCATGAACGATCACACGTTCCCACCGACGAAACCCCCGGTCTTATCGCGTCCGACAAGGTCGAGGATACCAGCGTCTACAATCCGGCGGGCGAGAAGCTCGGTACCATCGCCCATTTCATGGTCGGCAAGCAATCGGGCCCGGTCGAATATGCAGTGCTGCGCTTCGGGGGCTTTCTCGGACTGGGCGCCGACCATTATCCGCTGCCCTGGGATGGGCGATCCTCGGCATCGAAACCGAGACCTCGGACTCGGCCGCCGAGGAAAGCGTCTCCGACGTTTGTCCCGGGGGACCGGGCATCGCTCGCGACCGGCCGCGACCTCTATGTCGGCGCGCGGATCGGCTTTGCGGCCAGCGACAATGTCCTGCTTTTTGCCAAGGGGGGCTAAACCAATGCCCGAGTAAGCTCAAATATAATGATGGCATAAGCAGCCTGACCGAGGGTGACAATCTGGACGGTTATCGCCTTGGCGGCGGCGCAGAATATGTCTCGGGTCCGATCTTCGGGCGACTGGAATATCGCCACTCCGACTATGGCGAATATAGCTATGCCGGTGTCGGTACCGGGCTCAAGGCATCGCGTCATCAGATCGTGTTCGCCGGCGGCTATCGATTCTAGGCGGCTCGAGAGGGGAGGGGCGCCGACCTCGCTGCCCCTTCCATCCCGGAACAGGCGTGGCGGGCGTCCCCCGGGTGAGCGCCGCGCAGAAAGCGGTCTCTGCTCAAGGCGCGAGCGACCCGCACGCCCCTTGGATCCGAGTGGGGATCGCTACGACCTTGACTTCGTGTCCTTTTAGCTCAAGCTCACATGCAAGTGCTGGAAGGGGGCTGGAATGGACGACGCGGCATCGGCATTGAGGCGTGGCGGGCCATTCGTCGAGAGGCGGGCAGCCAGATCAGTCGCATCGCGCAAGATTTTAGTGTCCGGATTGGCCTGCGCCATGTTCACGGCAGCGCCTTGCGCGGCCTTGGCCGCTTCGCCGCCACCTGCCGAGCAAAGTCAGCTCGACCGCGATGCCGAGCTCGCGCGGACGGCGCAGCGGGCGCTTGACGAGGGACGCCCGCGCGAGGCCGCTGACATGCTCGAGACGCTCGTCGCGCCCCGACACCACATGCTCGCCATCCTGCCCGAATGGCACCGCGACCTTGGCCGCGCCTATGCCGCGCTCGGCGCGCCCGACGCCGCACAGGGCCAGTATCGGCTCGCACTGGCCGCTGCCGGTGAAGCGGGTGAGGACGGAGCTGAGGCGGAACTGGCCGCCCTTGTTGCGGAGTCGGGTCAAGCCAATCCGGTGCCCGACACGCTCGGGCCCGACGGCGCCAAATATTTCGATCTACGCTGGGTCGATCGCGGCGGCGGGCAGATCGACTATGGTGCAGCCTTTCTCCTGCCGGCCGATGGGCCGCGCGGCGAGGCCTACATGCTGGCCACCTACCGCGCCGACTGCGCCGCCTTGCAGGTGCAGATGCTCGCCGGCAGTGAATTTTCCGCGGGCGGCAAGCTGCTGCGCAAATTCGGCCGCGCCGAGCTTGCCTCGCCATCCAATGATCTCGCGCGGCACGCCGCGCAGATGATGTGCCGCCGCGATCCCGCGCTGGCGGTGCACCGCACGCCCGGTATCGACGGGCTTGCCCTGCTTGCGCGCTACCGCGCCCATCGGCAGATGCGCGCCGCGGACACCGCGCGAACCGACGCCGGATCCGCGCTCGACGCGGCGGCGTGCCGCGCGCATGTCGAGCTGTTCATCGAGAAGATTGCGGCCGAAGGTCCGGTCTCCGGCCCGAGCTGGCAGATACGCGACTGGTGGGATGTCGCGGCCGAAACTGTCCCCGCGGACCGAATGGCGGCCGCGAAACTTGCTGCCGAGCAGCTCGCCCGGACCGATCCCGATGCGGCGAGCGCGGCGCAGAAGGCCTGCATCCGCAAGGCGATCGACAGCGGAGAAATCGCGGGGCTTTAGCTGCGCCGACGTAATTGAAAGAGCGTCCGCCTTGGCGTCGCCTTAGCTTGCCAACGTCATGGCTTGGCCCAATTTGCGCGATCGAATCGCGCCCAAGATGCCCTCTCCATTGATACCAAATTGGACCATCTTGTTAGTCGCACGACAGTTATGGCATCAGCAGTGTGGGGGGAAATGTGGGGGAAAAGCGCGGCTTTCGAAGAATAAACGATTAAATATCAATGGATAAACGTGCGGTTCGAATCTAACTCTGCCACCAACGCTTTTGACGACGATCCTCACTTGCCGCGTCGCGGCACCGCGGCGGGATCGGTGTCGAGCAGGTCTTCCAGAAACAGCGACATCAGCATGGCCTGGCTGCCGACGCCTGCCTTGGCATAGACTTGGCTGAGCTGCGCGCGCACCGTGCCTGACGCAGCGCCGCGGAGTCGGGCGATTTCAGCGACGTCGCAGCCCTTGAGCGCGAACAGCGCGACGTCGCTCTCTCCGCGCGTCAGTGACCAGGTATCGAAGCGATGGGCGATATGGTCGGCGAGTGCACTGCGCGCGCGGGCGAGCGCATCGTCGGCGCGAGCGAGGTCGCTTGCGATCCGGCGCAGGTGGCGCGCGCCGAGTACGACGCCGGCGAGCAGGGCGAGGGCGACGAGGCATTCCATCATCACCTCAACGCTGAAGCCGCGGCCGGCCTGTTCGATCAGATCGTCGATCCCGTCGACGACGAAATAGCTCGCAGCGACGGCCTGAAGCGCCACCACTGCTATCGGACCGATCAGACGTGGCGAAAGGCGGCCTTTACCGGGCGCGGACTGGGTAGATGGCATGGCACTTCCGCTTATCGTGACGGGAATAAGCGCCTGCTTATAGGGCGAAACGCTCCGCTGCGCTAATCGTGCGCCGCACAAGGAGATGCAAATGACCGATAGGGAAAAGCAGGTGCTGACCAAAGTGCCGGCGGTGACGCTGGGTTTCTGGCTCATCAAGATATTGGCGACCACCTTCGGCGAGACCGCGGGCGACACGGTGAGCATGTCGATGAATCTGGGCTATCTGGTCAGCACCGCGATTTTTGCCGCGGTGCTGGCGATGCTGATCGTCTGGCAGATTCGCGCGCGCGCCTTTCATCCCTTCCTCTATTGGGCGACGATCATCGCCTCGACGACGGCGGGCACGACGATGGCCGATTTTGCGACGCGCTCGCTCGGCATCGGCTATCCCGGCGGTTCGCTGCTCTTGCTCGGCGCGGTGCTGGCATCGCTCGCGGTCTGGCACCGGGTGCTCGGCAGCATCTCGATCCAGTCGGTGCATGAGCCGCGGGCCGAGCTCTATTACTGGCTGACGATTACCTTTTCGCAGACGCTGGGCACCGCGCTCGGCGACTGGATTGCCGACGGTCCGGTCGGCTACCTTGGGTCCGCAATCATCTTCGGTGCGTTGCTCGCGCTGCTCGCCATCGCCTATTATCGCACCGCGATCAGCCATGTTGCGCTGTTCTGGGCGGCCTTCATCTTGACCCGCCCGCTCGGCGCGGTGGTCGGCGACTTTCTGGACAAGCCGGTCGACCATGGCGGGCTGGCGCTGAGCCGCGCCGGTGCATCGGCGGTGCTCGCCATTGCGATCGTCACGCTGATCCTCGCGCTGCCGCAGCGCGCCGCCGCGGCGCACAGCGATGGCACGAACTGAGCGACCGGCTATTTCCGTTCGACCAGTTCGCGCTGCAGGAAGGCGTGGAGCATGGCCGCGCGCACGGCGTCCTCGGCATGGTCGGCGCCGACCGAATGGCCGCCCTCCAGATACTCGTGATAATAGACGCGGTTGCCGTAATCCTGAAGCTTTGCGGCCAATTTGCGGGCGTGGCCGGGATGGACGCGATCGTCCATCGTCGAGAGGTACAGGAAGATCGGCGGATATTTCACGCCCTTGTGGACATTCTGATAGGGCGAATATTTCGACAGGAAGGCCCAGTCGGCGGGATCATCGGGATTGCCATATTCGGCAACCCACGAAGCACCCGCGAGCAGCTTGTTGTACCGCTTCATATCCTCGAGCGGCGAGCCCGCAATTACCGCGCCATAGAGATCGGGCCGCTGCGTCATCGCGGCGCCGACCAGCACGCCGCCGTTCGAGCGACCCGAAATGGCGATCCTGCCCTTGCTGCTGATGCCGGTCTTGACCAGATCCTCCGCGACGGCGTGGAGGTCGTCGAAGCTGTTCTGGCGCTTTTCGCGCAGCGCCGCCTGATGCCAGGCGGGGCCATATTCGCCGCCACCGCGAATATTGGCGAGGACATAAGCGTTGCCGTCCTCGACCCAGAACAGACCAAGCGGGCCGGCGCGATAGGGCTGACCGGTCAGATAGCCCGGCGTCTGCGCGGCGCGGAAGCCGCCATAGGCGTGGATCAGTGCGGGCACGGGGCCTTTGGCGCCGGCTTTGCGGACGAGGAAATAGGGGATCTTGGTGCCGTCCTTCGACGTCGCGAAGCGCTTTTCCACCGTCATGCCCTTGGCGTCGAAGGTCGCGGGCAGGCTTTGCACGACACGCGGCGCGGCGTTGTCGGTAACGGCATAAAGCGTCGGCGGGTCGAGCATCGTTTCGGCAGTCGCGAAGATCGTGTCGCGCTTGGCGATCGCGCCGGCCAGATGCACCGTCGCGTTGGCCGCCAGCGGCACCTCGCGCTGGGCCCAGGTGCCGCTCGCGGGATCGCGGCGCAGCGCGAACAGCTTGCCTTCGACATCGTCGAGCGCCTTGACCCAGAGAATATTGTCGGTCGCGCTGACCTCCTCAATCGCCTGCGCCTTGGTCGGCGTCATCACCGCCGCCATTTTCGCGGGGCGTCCGGCCGCCGCGTCGGCGAGCGACAGCGCGACGAGCGAGCCTTCGCCGAAGCCGTCGGCGGGCTTGTTGAGGAAGATGATTGCCTGACCGCCGATGACATCGCGTAGGTCGGCGGTGTCGGGAATCGGCGCCGGGACGAAGCCCGCGCCGTCGGCGGCTCGGATGCTGTAGTCGCTGGTATAGAAGCTCTTGTTGCGGGCGATGAGGATCCAGCGCGTCTTGCCGTCGTCGATCGCGATCGGGTTGATCCCGACATCGCTGGCTTTGCCTTCGGCGACGACCGCGGCGCTGGCGAGCGGGGTGCCGCGTTTCCAGCGCTTGACGATGCGCGGATAGCCCGACGCGGTCATGCTGCCTTCGCCATAGTCGGTGGCGACGAGCAGCGTGTCGGCGTCTTCCCATACGACCGCGCTCTTCGCCTGCGGCAGCGCAAAGCCGTCAGTCACGAAGCGGCCGGTGGTGCGGTCCCATTCGCGCACGACGTCCGAATCGGTGCCGCCGGGGCTGAGCGAGACGAGGCAGCGGGTGTAGGTGGGGGCAAGGCAGTCGGCGCCGTGCCAGACCCAGCTTTGCCCCTCCGCCTTGCCGAGCGCATCAACGTCGATCAGCGTCGTCCATTCGGGCGTTCCCGCAAGATAGGCGCCCAGCGGACTTTGCCGCCAGATGCCGCGCGGATGGTTCGCATCGCGCCAGAAGTTGGTGATGGTATCGCCCATCACCTGACTGGGGTCGGCAATCTGGCCGTCGTCGTCGAGGATCGCTTTCGCGCGCGCCCGATCCTGCTCGAAACCGGGGCGATTCAGGATCAGCTTGTCGGTCGCGGCATTCTCCGCCTTCACCCACGCGAGCGCCTTCGCCCCCTCGATATCCTCCAGCCACAACCAAGGGTCGGTGTCGGTCGCAGCGAAGGCCGCCGCGGACAGCGAACAGGCAAGGGCGAGCGCGGCAAGGCGGGCGCGGGTCATCTCGGTCTCCATGAGCAGGGTCTGAAGCTGCTGTGCTAGCACTATCAGACACCCGATGGGAACCGCCTACTGGTCGATGACGATCGTTCCGGGGTGATGCTTGTCGAGATGCTTCCGGATGATGCGTAGGTTGCGCGTGTTCGAGCGGAACAGAAAATCGAAGGCATCGCCGACAAGCGGGATGGCGCCAAGCGCGGTATCGACGCCGAGATTGCCCATCATCCGCCACAGCTTCCATTTGGGCATGCCCAGATTGCGCGCTTCCCAGATGATATAGGCGCCCATGACGGCGGTCATGACATCGCCGACGACCGGCACCAGCCCGACGATCGCGTCGAGCCCGACCGGCCGGTTGATGCCGGGAATGGTGAAGCTGCGTTCGAGGAGAAGCTCCAGCGTTTCGATGCGCTTGCGCAGCGCCGCGGGATTGTTGCGGTCGGCAACCAAGGCTTCGAAAATCGCGTCCGTCTTGGGCGTCGAGGGGGGCATCGGCGTCCTTTCCAACCGCGCACGACGATGTGCGCCTTTCGTTAGTTGGGTTTGGCGAGCAGGCGATTCAATGGGTGGGCCGCCCGCGCATTGGGTTTGAACCCCGTAAGCCGCTGCGATGCGACCGACCAGCGCAGCGGCGTGGCGATCGGAATGAAGGGGGTGTAGCGCCCCAGCATCGTTTCGATCTCGCCGATCTGGCGCCCCCTTTGGCCGCTGTCGATATTGAGCACGGCCTGGTCGATCTTCGTCTGCGCTTCACGGTTGCACAGCGTGTCGCGCTGGCATGACAGCCGGCGGAGCGCCCAGAGCGCATCGTCATTCGGTGCCACCTCGTCGATCAGGCGCAGGTCCGATGCCGCATCCATAGAGACGCGGCGGCTCTCGATACCGATACGGGCAAAGTCGGCGGCGACATAGGCAAAGAGAATGCGGCCGCCCGGTGTCTGGGGTACGGCAATGCGGAGCGGCGCAATCTTTCGCCCGGCGGCGCGCCAGCTATCGACCACCCGCTTCGACTGGGCGAAGCGCGAATCATTGTCGAAGTCGGCCCAGGCGGGCTGCAAGGGTTCGGGGCCGCTATCGCGGCGGTACACCGCCGGCCGAAGCGAACGCTGCGGTTGCCATTCGGCAAGGCCAAAGGCGTCGATCAGGCGCTGCCGCCGCACGACGCGCGACAGGGCGTCGCGGTTGATGTCGGAGGCAAGGAACCCTTCGGCGCTGGTGAAAGAAAGGCCGAAGAGCCCCGGCACCGGATCGACGATCAGGCGCGAGCGGCCGATGCTGGAGACGAGGAAATAGGGGAGGGTCGAGAAGCGGCCGCCGATTACCCCGTCGGCATAGCCATTATTGTAGCGTGCGAGCGCCCCGGCGGGCGATGTGCCGACGAGTTCGACCGATGCGGCAGGATCATTCGCGGCGGCTTCGGCGGCCTCGGGGTCGTCGGCAAGCGGGTCGGGTGCGGGCGTCAACAGCAGCGCGCGTCCGGCCTTGCGCGATCGCATCGGGCCCCAGCCCATGCCCTTGTAGACGATCGTCATCGAAGGCTGCGCGAGCAGTTCGAGCATATTGGGCTGCGGCACCGCGAGCCGGATTTCGATGACCTGATCGGTCATCGCACGGATCGTCTCGATCTCCGGGAAATCGTCCTTCAGCAGATTGCGGCTATTCGCGCCAAGATAGCCGCGCAGCACCGAAACCACGTCGTCGGCCGTCACTTCGCGCCCGTTCGACCATTTTGCCTCGCGCAGCCGGAAAATATAGCTGCGCGCGTCGCCGGTCACCGTCCAGCGTTCGGCAAGGCCGGTGTCGATTTGGCCGTCGGCGTCATAGCCGACAAGCCCCTGCGCCGTCAGTTCGAGCAGCGCCGCATTGGGCGAAGACAGTTCGCCGTTGAGCGGGCTCGCCGCCGAATTCAGCGGCCCCATTGCGGCAATTCGCACCGGACCCCCGCCGCCGCCGAACAGGCCGCACCCGGCGAGTCCGGCGAACAGCAGCACGGTGCCCGCGAACCGCGCGCCGCGGCGCGAACGGAGGCTGCGGCGCGTCATATCCCTGTGCTTCCCCTGTGCCAGCGGTTGGTGCGGACGGCGGGACTCGAACCCGCACACCCGTTCGGATAGCAGATTTTAAGTCTGCTGCGTCTACCGATTCCGCCACGTCCGCGCACCGCGGCCTGTCATGCCGATGGGCGAGGGGAGGTCAAGTCATCTTTGCCGCTTTGTCCCGGCGCGCTCCTCGGCTAGACCGTCGCGCATGACAGCGGTTCTGAAAATTTCCGGTCTGGGAAAGACTTACAAGAGCGCGCATCGCGCCCTGGCGGGTGTCGACCTTCGCATCGAGAAGGGCGAGATATTTGCGTTGCTGGGTCCCAATGGGGCGGGCAAGACGACGCTGATCAGCATCGTCTGCGGGATCGTCACGCCGAGCGAAGGCACGGTGACGGTAGGTGGTCACGACCATGCCCGCGACTATCGCGCGGCGCGATCGATGATCGGGCTGGTGCCGCAGGAACTGCACACGGATTCGTTCGAAACGGTGATGGCCACCGTCACTTTCTCGCGCGGGCTGTTCGGCAAGCCGCGCGATCCGGCGTTCATCGAGCAATTGCTGAAGGATCTGTCGCTTTGGGACAAGCGCGGCAGCAGGATCATGGAATTGTCGGGTGGAATGAAACGCCGCGTGATGATCGCCAAGGCGCTGAGCCACGAACCCGAAATCCTCTTCCTGGACGAGCCGACCGCGGGGGTCGACGTCGAACTGCGCCGCGACATGTGGAATATGGTGCGCGGTCTGCGCGAACGCGGGGTGACGATCATTCTGACCACACATTATATCGAAGAGGCCGAAGAAATGGCCGACCGCGTCGGCGTCATCACGCGCGGCAAGCTGATCCTCGTCGAAGAGAAGAACGCGCTGATCAAGAAGCTGGGGCGCAAGACGCTGACGCTCAATCTTGCCGAACCGCTCGATGCCATTCCGGCCGAACTCGGTGACTGGACGCTCGAACTGGCGGGGGAGGGGCATGAGCTTGTCTATGAATTCGACAGCCAGGCCGAGGCGACCGGCGTACCTTCGCTGCTGCGGCGGATGACCGATATCGGCATCGCTTTCAAGGATCTGCACACGCGGCAAAGCTCGCTCGAGGATATTTTCGTCGGGCTGGTACACGAACCCCGGGATGGCGAAGGAGCGGCGGCATGATCGGCAACGTCCGCGGCATCCGAGCGATCTACATGTTCGAGATGGCGCGCTTCGGGCGCACGGTGTGGACCAGCCTGATGTTGCCCGTCATCACCACAACACTCTATTTCGTCGTCTTCGGATCGGCGATCGGTAGCCGGATGAGCGACGTCAGCTCGGTGCCCTATGGCGCGTTCATCGTGCCGGGGCTGATGATGCTGACGATGTTCACCGAAAGCATCAGCAACGCGAGCTTCGGCATCTACATGCCCAAATGGACGGGGACGATCTACGAGATGCTTTCGTCGCCCATGTCGCCGCTCGAATTGCTGATCGCCTATGTCGGCGCGGCTGCGACCAAATCGGTGATCATCGGCGCGATCATTTTCGCGACGGCGCATCTGTTTGTCGACATTCAGGTGGCGCATCCGGTGCTGATGGTCGGCTTCATGGTGCTGATGGCGGTGACCTTCTGCCTCTTCGGCTTCATCATCGGTATCTGGGCGCAGAGCTTTGAACAGCTGCAGGTGATCCCGCTGCTCGTCGTCTATCCGCTGACCTTTCTGGGCGGCGCCTTCTATTCGCTCGACATGCTGCCCGCCGCGTGGCGCGCGGTGACGCTGTTCAACCCCGTCGTCTATCTGATCAGCGGCTTTCGCTGGACCTTTTTCGGACAGGGCGACGTGGCAATCGAGGTCAGCATGGGCGCGGTGGCGCTGTTTCTGGCGCTGTGCCTCGGCCTGATCTTCTGGATGTTCCGCACGGGCTACCGGCTCAAGAATTGAGGCGGGACGATCGTAAACGCCGCGTCATTGCGCGCGCAGCGAAGCAATTTCCAGCTATCTGACTGGGGATTGCTTTGCTGCGCGCGCAATGACGCGGTGTGCGCGGTTCAGCTGTTCAGCCGCTCGCGCATTTCCTTGCCGGGCTTGAAATAGGGCACGCTCTTGGCGCTGACCGCGACCGGCGCGCCGGTGCGCGGGTTGCGCCCGGTACGCGACTCGCGTTCGCGCGTCGAGAAGGCGCCGAAGCCGCGCAGCTCGACGCGGCCCCCCGCCGCAAGCTGCTCGACGATGGCATCGAAGAATTCATCGATGATGCGTTCCACCTCTTCGAGGCGCAAATCGCTGTTTTCACTCGCGATCATTTGAACCAGTTCCGACCGGATCATCAGCTTCCCCTAGTTATCACGCGCGCCCCACGGGCGCAGGCCACCCGGTCTATGCCGGTTCCATTGCGTGAGGACCCCTCCCAACGCGGCGTGGAACCTATCATGATTCAGGGTTCTTTCAAAACATATCGCTGAAAGAAAAAGGCCCGCAGAGGGACACTCTGCGGGCCTTTTGTTTCGCCCTAAAAGCGGGGAAGGATTAATCCTTCTTGCCGGCCTTCAGCGCTTCGCCGAGGATGTCGCCGAGCGACGCACCCGAATCCGACGAACCATATTGTGCGACGGCTTCCTTTTCTTCGGCGATCTGCATCGCCTTGACCGAGAAGCTGGGCTTCTTCGAACGATCGAAGCCGGTGACCATTGCGTCGAACTTCTGACCGACCTGATAGCGTTCGGGACGCTGTTCGTCGCGGTCGCGGCCGAGGTCGGCGCGCTTGATGAAGCCGGTGGCGCCATCTTCGCCGGCCTGGACTTCGAGGCCGTTGTCGCGGACTTCGAGGACCGAGACGGTGACGACATCGTTCTTCTTCAGCGAGCCCGAAGCGGCGACGCCGCCGCCGACGGCCGGAGCACCCTTTTCAAGCTGCTTGATGCCGAGGCTGATGCGTTCCTTCTCGACGTCGACGTCGAGAACGACGACCTGCACATTCTCGCCCTTGCGGTGGAGGTGCAGTGCTTCTTCGCCCGAGATGCCCCACGCGATGTCCGACATGTGAACCATGCCGTCGACGTCGCCCGGAAGGCCGACGAACAGGCCGAATTCGGTCGCGTTCTTGACTTCGCCTTCGACAACCGAGCCAACTGGATGCGCTTCGGCGAAGGCACCCCAGGGGTTCGACTGGGCCTGCTTGAGGCCAAGCGAGATGCGGCGCTTGTCGCTGTCGACTTCGAGGACGATGACGTCGACTTCCTGGCTCGTCGAAACGATCTTGCCGGGGTGGACGTTCTTCTTGACCCACGACATTTCGCTGACGTGGACCAGGCCTTCGATGCCGGGTTCGAGTTCGACGAACGCGCCATAGTCGGTGATGTTCGTGACCGTACCGGTGAGCTTCGCGCCGACCGGGTACTTGGCGGCGACGCCTTCCCACGGATCGCTTTCGAGCTGCTTCATGCCGAGGCTGATGCGCTGCGTGTCGCG
>QFCS01000197.1_pt1 | contig 69917 bp, 59 predicted proteins | sample 3576561 | NCBI WGS metagenome assembly QFCS01 | reverse complement strand
GCACGACTTCATGAAGCCGCTGGGCTTCGGCCAGATCACCGGCATCGACCTCAAGGGCGAGGTGCGCGGCGTGCTGCCCAGCCAGGCCTGGAAGCGCAACACCTACAAGCGGCCCGAGCAGCAGCGCTGGTACGCGGGCGAGACCATCTCGCTGGGCATCGGTCAGGGCTACAACAACTTCACCATGCTGCAGATCGCGCACGCCATGGCGACGCTGGCCAACGGCGGCATCAAGTACAAGCCGCACCTGACCATGGCGACCGAGAACGTGATCACGCGCGAGCGCGTGCCGCTGCCCGGCCCGCCGCCCGAAAACCTCGGCTTCAAGCCCGAGAACGTGCGCATCGTGCTCAACGCCATGCAGGCCGTGACCACCGAAGGCACCTCCACCCGCGTGTTCGCCGGCGCGGGCTACGCCAGCGGCGGCAAGACCGGCACGGCGCAGGCCGTGACCATCGGGCAGAAGGAGCGCTACGACGCGCGCCGGCTCGAAGAGCACCAGCGCGACCACTCGCTGTACCTGGCCTTCGCGCCGGTGGACCAGCCGCGCGTGGCGCTGGCGGTGATCGTGGAGAACGCCGGCTTCGGCGCGGCACACGCCGCCCCGATCGCGCGCCGCGTGTTCGACTACCTGCTGATGGACCAGTACCCCAACCCGCAGGATTTGGCCGCCGTGCGCGTGGGCCAGGCCAGCGCCCCCATCGGCACGCCGCTCAAGGCCAGCAGCCTGCCCTGGCCGCCCGACGCCCCGGTCGCGCCCTGAGGGCCCGCGCTACAGCACGCCCGGGTTGGCCCGCCACACCGCCCAGGTGAGCGCGCTCGCGAAAGCCACCCAGGCCAGGTAGGGCCACAGCAGCCACGCGGCCAGCGGGCGCACGCGCCGGAACAGCGCGATCGCCGTGGCGATCAGCACCAGCAGCAACAGCACATCGGCCAACGCCCAGGCCCCCCGGTGCCAGGCAAAGAACAGCCACGACCACAGCGCGTTGACCGCCAGTTGCAACACGAAGACCACCAAAGCCGGTGCCCGCGACGGCTGGGCCGGCTCGCGCCAGACCAGCCACGCGGCCACCGCCATCAGCCCATACAGCAGCGACCACACCGGTCCGAACACGCCCGCCGGTGGCGCCCAGCCGGGCCGGTTCAGCTGCGCATAGAACGACGCGGCCTCCACCGACGCCAGGGCACCCAGACCCCCCGCCAGCAGCACCAGCGCCAGCCAGCCCATAAAACCCAGGGTCTGTGCACGGATGGAGCGAGACGGCATAAGGGCCTCCTTGGAAGTGGGTGTCAGCTTCGGATCCAGGCGTCGTACGTGGTCTTGAGGATCAGCGCGCTCACCACGAAGATGAACACGATGCGCACGAAGCCGCTGCCGTGTTTCAGGGCAAGCCGCGTGCCCAGCAGGCTGCCGACCACGTTGGCGATGGCCATGGCGAGCACGAAATGCCACCACACATGGCCCTTCCAGGCGAACAGCGCCAGCGCGGCCAGGTTCGTGGCGGTGTTGAGCAGCTTGGCGCTGGCGCTGGCGTGCAGGAAGTCGTAACCCAGCCAGCGCACGAACAGAAAGACGAAGAAGCTGCCCGTTCCAGGGCCGAAGAAGCCGTCATAGAAGCCGATGACGGCACCGAGCAGGCTTGCGGCCAGCATTTCCTGGCGGCCGCTGAAGCGCGGCGTGTGGTGCCGACCCAGCTCTTTGCGCGCCAGGGTGTAGCCCAGCACCAGCAGCAGCACCAGCGGCAGGGCACGGCGCAGGAAGTCGGGCGAGATCACAGTGACCGTCCAGGCCCCCGCCATGGAGCCGGCAAAACCCACCGCCGCCGCCGGCAGCAGCGCATGCCAGGGCATCTCGACCCGGCGCGCGTACTGCAGCGTGGCCGCCGCCGTGCCCCAGACCGAGGCGCCCTTGTTCACACCGAACAGCGTGGCCGGGTGGGTGGTGGGAAACATCGCGAACAGCGCCGGCACCAGGATGAGGCCGCCGCCACCCACGATCGAATCGACAAAACCGGCGAACAGCGACGCCAGCGAGACCAGAAGCAGTTCCATCCCAGGATTGTCGCCGGGCGGCCCCGGGCAAAAAAAAGCCGACCCTTGTGGGGTCGGCTCGAGGAATCTGGCATCTCTGGAGGACGCTGAAACCGTTGTTCGAATTGGACTGGGTTGTCTCCTCGGTCCCCCGCGGTCACCAGCGCTGGGCGCTGTTGGCGAGTGCATGCACTGTAGCGGCCCGCACCAGGGCTGTGCATCCGGGCTTTCCCTTGCTTTTTGGCGGTTTGGCACAGGAAATGCAACGGTCTGTTCGTCGTTGGAAGAGAGCCATTCATGCACCAATACCGCTATTTCGTTCGGCGGGGCCTGCTCCTGCCCACCTTGCTCTGGCCACTTTTGGCCGCCTCGCAAGGCGAAACCACAGAAGCCGTGACAAAAGTCACGCTCGATGCACCAGGCCTGGTCGCGGCCAGCGCCATCCGGGGGGCCGACACGGCCTGGCTCATGGTCAGCACCGCGCTGGTGCTGCTCATGACGCTGCCGGGCATCGCCCTGTTTTATGGCGGCATGGTGCGCCGCCTGAACGTGATCAACACCATGGCGAGCGTGGTCGGCATCGCCGCCGTGGTCAGCGTGCTGTGGTTCGCGCTGGCCTATTCGCTGGCCTTCACCCCCGGCGGCGCGCTGGGCGGCTTCATCGGCGGTCTTGGCCGCATGGGCTTCTCGGGCATGGACTACCTGGGAACCACCGGCCAGGTGGCGGTGAGCCACATCGCGCAGCACGTGCCGGAATCGGTGTTCGCGATGTTCCAGCTCACCTTCGCCATCATCACCTGCGCGCTGGTGGTGGGCGCGCTGGTCGAGCGCATGCACTTCGGCGCGCTGCTGCTGTTCGCCGGCCTGTGGCTGCTGTTGGTGTACGCGCCGGTCGCGCACTGGGTGTGGGAGCCGGGCGGCTGGCTCGCGCAGCTGGGTGCGCTGGATTTCGCCGGCGGCGCGGTGGTGCACATCAACGCCGGCGCCGCCGCCCTGGTCTGCGCCTACGCTCTGGGCCCACGCTCGGGCTACGGGCAGGAGCCCTTCGTGCCGTTCAACCTGGGCCTGACCATGGCCGGCACCGGCCTGCTGTGGGTGGGCTGGTTCGGTTTCAACGCCGGCTCGGCCCTGGCCGCCGACGGCCGCGCGGGCCTGGCCCTGCTGGTCACGCACGTGGCGGCCGCCTCGGGCGCGCTCGCCTGGATGGCCGCCGAGTGGCTGGCGCGCAAGCGCGCCTCGCTGCTGGGCCTGTGTTCGGGCGTGGTCGCCGGGCTGGTGGCGATCACGCCGGCGGCCGGTTTCGTCACGCCGCGCGGCGCGCTCCTCATCGGCCTGGTGGCCGGCGTGGCCTGCTACTGGGGCGCGACCGCGCTCAAGCGCCAGCTGCGCGCGGACGACTCGCTCGATGTGTTCGGCGTGCACGGCGTGGGCGGCCTGGTGGGCGCGCTGCTCACCGGCGTGCTGGCCGACCCGGCCATATCAGGCGTGCAGGCCAGCCTGTTGGCACAGCTGATCGCCTGCGTGGCGGTGCTGGCCTACAGCCTGGTGATGACGGCGGTCGTGCTGTGGATCACCTCGCGCTTCACCACCTTGCGCGTGCGCGAGGGCGTGGAGCGCGCCGGGCTGGATGTGTCCCTGCACAACGAACAGCTCGGCCACTGAGCAGCGGCACCCCCCCCATGAGCACCGCGCCCGACCCCTTCGCCATCGCCGCCCACCTGCACGTGCTGCTGCGGCGCAAGACCGGCCGGGTGACGGACACGGAGTGGATGGCGACCAACGCCGACTACGCGCGCGAGATCGTGCGCCATGCGCGCGAAAAAGCCGCGAGCGACGGGCACGAGGAGCTGCTGCCCTGGGCCGAGAAGCTGGAGGCGGCCATTCCCGCCATGGGCGTGCCGCCGCGCAAGACCCTGCTCGACGTCGCCACCGAGGCGCTGCGCGGCAAAGGTGACGGAAACCAGTACGTCGGCCGGTTGAGGTAATCGCATCCAGAGACACCGAGGGTCCGGCTCCGCCGGCCCCAGGGGTCGTCCCCCCTCTCAGGGGGGAAGCCGCGTCAGCGGCGCAGGGGGGTCACTCTCCTGCCACGATCCAGGTCGCGGCCTTCTCCGCGATCATCAGGGTCGGGCTGTTGGTGTTGCCGCTGGTGATGGTGGGCATCACGCCCGCGTCCACCACGCGCAGCCCGGCCACGCCGCGCACGCGCAGGTGGCTGTCGACGACGGCCATGGGGTCGTCGGCGCGGCCCATTTTGGTGGTGCCCACCGGGTGGAAGATGGTGGTGGCGATGTCGCCGGCCAGGCGCGCGAGCTCCTCGTCGGTCTGGTACTGCAGGCCGGGCTTGAACTCCTCGGGCTGGTACTTGGCCAGCGCCGGTTGCGCGACGATCCTGCGCGTTACGCGCAGGCTGTCGGCCGCGACCTGCCGGTCTTCGGGCGTGCTCAGGTAGTTCGGCGCGATCAGCGGCGCGTCCTCGAAGTTCGCGCTGCGGATGTTGACCGTGCCCCGGCTCGTGGGGTTGAGGTTGCACACGCTGGCGGTGAACGCCGGGAAGCTGTGCAGCGGCTCGCCGAAGGCATCGAGCGAGAGCGGTTGCACGTGGTATTCGAGGTTGGCGTAGGGCTGGGCCGGGTCGCTGCGCGTGAAGGCGCCCAGCTGCGACGGCGCCATGCTCATCGGCCCGCTGCGCTTGAACAGGTATTCCAGCCCGATGCGCGCCTTGCCCATCCACGAGGAGGACAGCACGTTGAGCGTGGGCGCGCCGTTGACGGTGTAGACCGAGCGGATCTGCAGGTGGTCCTGCAGGTTCGCGCCCACGCCAGGCAGGTCCACCACCACGTCGATGCCGTGCTGGCGCAGCAGCGCGGCCGGGCCGATGCCCGAGAGCTGCAGGATCTGCGGCGAGCCGATGGCGCCGGCGCAGAGCACCACCTCGCTGGTGGCCTCGGCGGTCACGTGCGCCACGCCGTCCCACACCTCCACCCCGGTGCAGCGCAGCTCGCCGTCGGCGCCGCGCTGCGTCACCAGGCGCGTGACCTGCGCGCTGTTCCACAGCTCGAAGTTGGGTCGGCCATAACAGGTCGGGCGCAGGAAGGCGCGCGCGGTGTTCCAGCGCAGGCCCTCCTTCTGGTTCACCTGGAAATAGCCCACGCCTTCGTTGTCGCCGCGGTTGAAGTCGATGCTGTGCGGGATGCCGGCCTGCTGCGCGGCTTCGGCGAACGCGTCGAGCACGTCCCAGCGCAGGCGCTGCTTCTCCACCCGCCATTCGCCGCCGTGGCCGTGGTACGCGCGGAAGTTCGGGTCGCGCTGGGCGGCGTTCTGCTCGTCGCCCAGGTAGTGGTTCTCGTGGCGCTTGAAATCGGGCAGCGCGTTCTCCCAGCGCCAGGCGTCGTCGCCGGTGAGCGTGGCCCACTGGTCGTAGTCGCGCGACTGGCCGCGCATGTAGATCATGCCGTTGATGCTGGAGCTGCCGCCCAGCGTCTTGCCGCGCGGGTAGCGCAGCGCACGGCCGTTGAGCCCGGCCTCGGCCTCGGTCTGGTAGAGCCAGTCGGTGCGCGGGTTGCCGATGCAGTACAGGTAACCCACGGGAATGTGGATCCAGTGGTAGTCGTCCTTGCGGCCGGCCTCGATCAGCAGCACCCGCTTGCTCCGGTCGGCGGACAGCCGGTTGGCCATCAGGCAACCGGCGGTGCCGCCACCGATCACGATGTAGTCGAAGGTCGTCTCACTCATGCTTGTCCCAATGTTGTTGTCGTTGTGATGTCGCCGGCGAAGATACCAGGGCTGTCAAGGGTCCGGCTCCGCCGGCCCAAGACAGCGCCCCCCCACCGGGGGGAAGCGCCGAAGGCGCGCAGGGGGAACCTACTTTGCCGTGGGCATGATGAACTCCGCACCTTTCCCGATACTTTCAGGCCAGCGCTGCATGATGGACTTCTGCTTGGTGTAGAAGCGCACGCCTTCCTCGCCGTAGGCGTGCATGTCGCCGAACAGGCTCTTCTTCCAGCCGCCGAAGCCGTGCCAGGCCATGGGCACCGGGATCGGCACGTTGATGCCGACCATGCCGACCTGGATGCGCCGCGCGAACTCGCGCGCCACGTGGCCATCGCGTGTGAAGCAGCTCACCCCGTTGCCGAACTCGTGGTCGTTGATGATCTGCACGGCGTTGGCGAAGTCGGGCACGCGCACGCAGCTGAGCACCGGGCCGAAGATCTCTTCCTTGTAGATCTTCATGTCGGTGGTCACGTGGTCGAACAGCGTGCCGCCCATCCAGAAGCCGTGGTCGCAGCCCTCGCCCGCGTCGCCGCCCTGGAAGCCCCGGCCGTCCACCCGCAGGGTGGCGCCCTCTTTCGCGCCGGCCTCGATGTAGCCCGCGATGCGCGTGTGCGCGGCCGCCGTGACGATGGGCCCCATCTCGGCCGCGAGGTTGGTGCCGTTGAGCACCTTGAGCGCCTGGGTGCGCTCGACCAGCTTGGGCATGATGCGCTCGGCCACGTCGCCCACCAGCACCGCCACGCTGATGGCCATGCAGCGCTCGCCGGCCGAGCCATAGGCCGAGCCGATCAGCGCGTCCACCGCCTGGTCCAGGTCGGCGTCGGGCATCACCACCATGTGGTTCTTCGCGCCGCCCAGGGCCTGCACGCGCTTGCCGTGGTGCGCGCCGGTCTCGTAGATGTAGTTGGCGATCGGCGTGGAGCCGACGAAGCTGATGGCCTTCACGTCCGGGTGCACCAGCAGCGCGTCCACCGCCTCCTTGTCGCCCTGCACCACGTTGAACACGCCATCGGGCAGGCCGGCCTGCTTGAGCAGCTCGGCCATGAACAGCGAGGCCGAGGGGTCGATCGGGCTGGGCTTGAGGATGAAGGTGTTGCCCGCGGCGATCGCCACCGGGAACATCCACATGGGCACCATCACCGGGAAGTTGAACGGCGTGATGCCGGCGACCACGCCCAGCGGCTGGCGCAGGGTCCAGTTGTCCATGCCGGTGGACACCTGGTCGGTGAAGTCGCCCTTGAGCAGCTGCGGGATGCCGCAGGCGAACTCGATGATGTCGATGCCGCGCGAGACCTCGCCCTGCGCGTCGGTGAACACCTTGCCGTGCTCGGCGGTGATCAGGCGGGCCAAGTCGTCCTTGTGCAGGTTCACCAGTTCGAGGAACTTGAACATCACGCGCGCGCGGCGGATCGGTGGCGTGTCGGCCCAGGCGGGAAACGCGGCCTGCGCGGCGGCCACGGCCGCGCCCACGTCGGCCGCGTTCGCCAGCGCGACCTTGCCACTCACCGCGCCGGTGGCGGGGTTGTACACGTCCTGGCGGCGCGGCGAGCTGCCGGCGTTCACGGCGCCGTGGATGAAGTGATCGATGGAATGGGGGGTGGTGGCCATGGCGGTCTCGCGGGAGGGTGTCGAAGGAAAGAGGGCCAGTTTAGGCAGCGGAAAACCCCTCGCCTAGTGGCAGGACCTGAATTGATTGTTTGCCATGGTGAACAATAGGACCATGAATGACAAAAAAGTGGAAGACCTCTGGATGCACCTGCACTGGCTCACGGTGCTGGCGCAGCAGGGCAGCTACACCGCCTCGGCGCAGCGCCTGGGCGTGAGCAAGGCCGCCATGAGCCAGCGCATCAGCGAGCTGGAGCGCGCCGCCGGCCTGCCCTTGGTGCAGCGCACCACGCGCAGCGTGCGCCTGACCGAGGCCGGCCAGCGCCTGGTGGACGGCCTGCGCGACCCGTTCGAGCGCATCGCGCAGAGTTTTTCCAGCGTGCGCGACCTGGCCGACGAACCGGCCGGTCTGGTGCGGGTCACGGCGCCGGTGGCGTTCGCGCGCCAGCAGCTGGTGCCCCGCATCGCGGCCTTCGCGCGCGAGCACCCCAAGGTGCGGCTGGAGCTGGACCTGTCGGACCGCCTGAGTTCGCTGGCCACCGAGGGCTTCGACCTCGCGATCCGCCACACCGCCGCGCCGCCGGACACGCACGTGGCCTGGCCGCTGTGCGCCACGCGCTCGGTGCTGGTGGCCAGCCGCGACTACCTGCGGCGCCACGGGCACCCGGCCGCGCCGCCCGACCTCGCGCAGCACGCCTGCCTGCACTACCCGCGCGCGCAGGACACGCCGGCCTGGCATTTTCTGCCGCCCGAAGGCCGGCGCAAGGCGCCGCGCCAGCGGATCACGGTGCCGGTGTCGGGCCCGTTCTGCGCCAACAACAGCGAGGCCCTGCGCGACGCCGCCATCGCGGGTCTGGGCATCGCGCTGGTGCCGGACTTCAGCGCGCAGGCGGCGCTGCGCTCGGGCCAGCTGGTGGAGGTGCTGGAGGACTGGGCCTCGGTGGGCAGCTTCAGCCCGCAGATCTACGCGATCCGGCCCTACGCCAGCCACGTGCCGCGCGCGGTGTCGGCCTTCGTGGCGTGGCTGCGCGGGGCCTTGGCGGAAGGCTTCGACGCGCGGGCCTGAGGCCTCAGCGCGCGGGGTTCACCACCCGCCCGCGGATCTCCACCTCCACGCGCCGGTTGTCGCGCAGGCAGGCGATGAGTGCGCTGCGCGCCAGGCCGTCGCTGCAGGTCTTCACCGGCTCGGCGCTGCCTCGGCCTTCCACCGTGAACAGCGCGGCATCGAGCCCACGCGCCACGAGGTGGTCGCGCACGGCGGTGGCGCGCTGCAGCGAGAGCGGCTGGTTGTGCGCGTCGCTGCCCAGGCGGTCGGTGTGGCCGATCAGCACGATGCGTTCGATGCCTTGCAGGCCCTTGGCGCGATCGGCCAGCACGTCCAGGCGGGCGCGGCCGGCCGCGCCGATGTCGTTCAGGCCCGAGCGGTCGAACTCGAACACCGCGTCGGTGGCCAGCACCAGGCGTTCGATGATCCGCTCGACCACCACCGGCGCGGGTGCCGGCGCGGGCGCGGCGGCCACGGCCGGGCCGGCGCAGGCGGCCTGCTCGGTCTCCAGGCGCGCGGCCATGGTTTCGGCCATGCCGATGTAGGGGTTGGCATGGCGCCAGCCGCCTTCGGCGTACTCGTGGCCCATCCACACCAGCTGCACGTCCAGGCACGCGGCCTGGGCCGTCACGCAGGCCGCACCCGCGCCGGTGCGTCCGCGTTCGGCGCGCGCCCACAGGTCTTCGCGCAGGCGCACGGCGCCGCCGATCAGGGGGTTGGTGACCGCCGGCGTGGTGCCCTTCTCCAGCGCCTCCACCAGCTTGACCGACTCGGCCAGCGCCTCGCCGATCACCGGGCCCCGGTCGTTCTCGTGGTAGTTCTGGCGCGCCATGTCGAGCCAGCACTGCGCCTTGGCCCAGGGGTAGCTGGTCTGGGGCACGCGGCCGTCTTTCTGCAGCGCGGCCAGGCGGTCCTGCACCGATTGCAGGGTGCGGTGGTCGGCGCGCTGCGCCTCGTCGGTGAAGCGCGTGGCTTCGGCGAAGGGCGGCACGGCGCCGGGCGCGCGGTCGGTGGCGCGCGGGTCGGTCACGGCGCAGCCGCTCAGGGCCGCCAGCGCCAGCAGGGACAGAAGAAAGGATTTGGAAGTCATGGCAAGGGCCTCTCAACAGATCAGGGACGGGCGGCCGAAGCCAGCGGGCTCAGGGCGCGGTTGGTGGCGGGATCGCTGCCCCGGAACAGGGTCTCGTCGAACTTGAAGCGCAGCCGCAGGTACACGCCCTTGCGGGTGTAGGCCGCGCCGGTCAGCTCGTCGTCGCGGAAGCCGCGCAGGTTCACGCCGAAGGACAGCCAGAGGTTGGCCTTGACGAGGTAACCCGCTTCGACGCCAAAGGAGTCCTGGCGTGTGTTGCCCTGCGGGCTCCACATCAGGTGGTGCTGCAGGCCCACGTCCCAGCGCTCGGACAGGTCCCAGGTGATGCGGCCCCCGACCAGCCAGGCGGTGTAGTTGGAGCGCATGCCGCCGAGGAAGCGCTCGGACACGCGCTTGCCGGCCAGGCGCCCGGTGAGCCACCAGGGCCGGCTGGGGTGGTAGTCGGCGTGCAGCGAGACCGCGTGCGAGGTGCGGCGGTAGTCCACGCCGGGGTTTTCGTCGTTCTCGGCGCGCAGCTCGTACAGGCCGAGCGCGTTGACGCGGTTGAGGTCGGTCTGGCGGTAGGCCGCGCCGATCTGGAAGCGGTCCTGCCACTGGTCGTAGGCGCCCGCGTGGCGCGCGTTCTGCAGCGAGAGCGTGTTGCGCGCGAGCAAAGACCAGTCGCGGTCGATCTTCACCGTGGTGCCCAGGGTGGAGAGCCAGGCGTCGTGGTTGCGGTCGCGGCGCCACTCCAGGCGGCCGGTGGCGCGCCAGGTCGGGTCGTAGGCCAGGTCGATGCCGCCGGTGAGCGCGGTCGCGGACGAGGCATCGCCCGCGATCGCCTTCTGGTGTTCGACGCTGGCGCTGTAGCGCACGCCCTCGGCCACGCGGAAGGTCTGGCGCAGGCCGATGGCGTTGACCGCGTCCTCGCCCGAGATCGCGTCGCGCAGGCGGTACTCGTTGAAGACTTCGCCGTCGCGGAAGGTCTCGCTGGAGAGGCCTGCCACGAGCGCGGTCTCGCGCCCGTCGGTGGCCAGGCCGTTGACGCCGCCCAGGCCCTTGGACACCTCGGCGCGGCCGTAGGCGCGGAACTGCTCGCTCAACCGGTAGTCGGCGCCGAGCGTGATGCGCTGGCCGCGCGCGTTCTCCACGTCCTGCTCGAGCTCGCCGAGCACGGTGAGGCGGTCGCTCAGCTGGCCTTGCGCGCTCAGCGAGAGCGCGGTGAAGCTGCGCGTCTGGCCCGGCGCGGCGGAGAACAGCGGCGCGTTGATCTGGAACGGCGTGAAGCCCGAGGTCTGCGGGATGTTCACGCCCCAGGCGGAGGCCGCGTTGGGCACGCCGCCTTCGTCGCGGCCATGGCGCAGGCCCACGCCCACGGTCCACTTGGGCGTGAGGCGGTACTGCACGCCGGCGTAGGCCGTCTCGCGCACCGCTTCCACCGCCTTGTCCTCGGAGCGCATGGCGTCCACGCGCAGCGACCAGTCCTCGTTGATCTGGTAGCTCGCCACCGCGCCGGCCTCGGCGCGCCCGCCGTTGTACGAGGACGAGAGGTTGGAGAACTCGCGGTCGGTCTCGCCGGCCCACAGGCGCGCGTCGAGCCGCTCGCCCTGGTGGCGCACTTCCACGCGCGCGCCGTCGCCCTTGCCCCGCTCGCCCAGGGCCTCGCGGTCGGAGCGCGCCAGCTCCACCAGCGCCCAGCTCTGCTCGCCCAGGCGCAGCGTGGCGTTCACGCCGCTGAGCTTGTAGGGGTCGGACGGGTCCTGCGATTCCACGTGGCTGGCGCCGATTTCGAGCGCGGGCGTGATGCGCCACGAGCCGTCCACGCCACCGAGCCAGTACTTGGGCCCGCCCTGCTCCACCTCGTAGGTGATGCGCACCGACATCGGGTTCATGTTCGCGTCCACCGAGGGCACGGGCGCGCGGAACACCACGCTGCCGGCGAAGGGCTCGAACTCGTAGTCCACGAAGCGCACCATGGGCTCGGCGCGCAGGATGATGGAGGGCTGGTTGCGGTCGCGCGTGAGGATCTCGACCTTCTCGGAGCCCGAGATGCCCTCGCTGCTGGAGAGCCGGTAGGGGCCGGAGACGCCGCGCGCGGGCTGTTCGTCCACCACCTGCGCGACGTTGTCGCGCACCACCCAGGCGTTGGCCTCGAAGGTCTCGCCCTCGTGGTGCAGCTGCAGGCCGGAGACCGAGCGGTTGAGGCGGCTGAGCTCGCGCGCGGGCCCGCCGGTGCCGGTGTTGAAGTCGCCGAACAGCACGAAGGAGCGGCCCTGGTCGACCCGCACGTACAGGCGCTGGCGCGACTGCGCGTCGAAGCCGCGCAGCGAGGAGTCGCCGTAGATCGGGTAGTACTGGTCGGGCTGGATGTCGCGGAACAGCCGGCCCCGGCTTTCCTTCTCGGAGTCGTAGGCCAGGGTGAGCAGGGTCTCGCCTTTCACCACGCCCTTGAGGAAGAACGCGGTGCGCGCGCCGAGCGAACCCTTGCCGTTGTCGAAGCCGTTGGCGTGGCGCTGGATCTCGAGCTCGAAGCCGTCGTTCTCGCGCGCCGGGCTGACCTGCGAGGACTTGAGGCGGCTGAGGTCGAGCGTGCCTTCGATGACGCCGACGGCGATCATGGGCCGGCGCTCGGTCACCATGCCCACGCGCCCGTGCACCACCACGTTGCCGGACTGCACCTGCAGCTCGGCATCGCCCGGTTCGTAGGACGCGACGAGCTCGACCACGGCCTCGCCCCCGCGCACCGTGAGGCGCAGGTTCTGGCGCGGCGGTTCGTCCACGGCGGCATCGGGCAGGCGCACGCGCCCCCGGGTGGTGGCCACGGTCACGTCGGTGGGCGTGGTCACTTTCTGGCCGTCGCGGTCGAACAGGCGCAGGGTGAGCAGCACGACCGAGCGGCCGTCGGCGGCGACCTGGTCCTGCGCGGCCTCGAGCACCAGCTGGCCGTGGTCGGCCAGGCTGGTGGCGCGCCAGTTCGCGGCCAGCGGCAGCGCGGTGGTGGGCGCGGGCAGCGCGGTCTCACCCGGGCCCCGGGCCGGGTCGCTGCCCGGGGCCAGGGGCGTGAAACGCGGGGCCAGGGGCGCGGTGGTCTGCGCGAGCGCCAGGCCCAGGGGCAGGAGCAGCACGGCCGAGGTCAGAGCGGATCGCATGGGAAGACGGGCTTTCATTTCGCACCTCCCACGCGGGCCGGCGGGCCGGAGCGGAAGACGCGCGGGGTGGGTGTCGGTGGGTCGACCAGCGGGGCGACGATCTGGCCGAGGCGGCGGCGGTTTTCCACCTGCTCGAGCACGGCGGGCGAGCAGCTGCCTTCGATGAAGTCGGCGCGGTGCAGCTCGCCGAACTTGAGGTCGAGGAACAGGCTGCCGGCGTCCAGCGCGTTGCGGTTGCTGCTGGTCACGAGCTGGCTGCCGGCGGGCAGCGTGGTCGGGTCCACGCGCAGCACCGAGGTGCGCGCGGGCAGGCCGCAGATGCTGTACTTGCCTTCGCTGTCGGAGACCAGGTGCGTGCCGTCCTGCAGGTACAGGCGCACGCCGGGGATGCCGACTTCCTCGGCGTCCTGGATGCGGTTGCGGTTGCAGTCCATGAACACCTTGCCCATCACGCAGGCTTCCTGGAAGAACACGCCGCCGGTGATGCGGATGCGGGCCTGCGCGCGGTTGGAGGTGACGGGCACGCCCCCCACCACACCCGCGGCCTGGGCGCGGTTGATGCCATCGCCCTGCTGGGCGCCGACACCGACGCGCACGCGGTAGGTCACGGTGACCGGCGTGTTGGCGGCGAAGTTGCCCAGCGCGAAGTTCAGCACCGGGCCGGGCGAGCCGGCCGGATCGGCCACGACCACGCCGTCCTGCGCCACCGTGCCCGGGATCAGGCGCAGGCCGGCCGGCAGGCTGTCGGTGATGACCACGTTGCTCGCCGCGCCGTTGGGGCTCTGCACGCGCAGCGTGTACTGCACCGAGTCACCGATCTCGACCACGTCGCGCAGCACCTGCTTCTGCAGGAACAGGCCGGCGCCGTTGAAGGGCTCCAGCGGGATGTGGTTGTGGATCAGGTCGGGCATGCCCGGCGCCAGGTTCAGGCGCAGGTAGTAGGTGGTGGGCTGGCCGATCGGCGGCGGGCCGGCCTGGGCCTGCACCAGGTAGGGCGAGGCGCCCGAGGGCGTGAACACGCCAGGGGCCGGCGGGATCGAGGCGATCGGCGTGGGCGCGTAGTTGGGCGCCGAGGCGCTCAGCGTGTACTCGCCGGTGGGCGCGCCCGGGGCCAGCAGGAACTGGTAGAAGCCCAGCGGCCCGGTGGTCATCTGCGCGCAGTTGCCCACGGCCACGTAGCTCGCGCCACCCACCAGCATGGTGGCGGGGTTGAAGCCGGCCGGGCCGCAGAAGCGCACCAGCGAGGCGTCGACCGGCGCGCGGGTGTTGGCGTCGTAGACCACGCCCGAGGGGTCGAGCGGCAGGTCCTGCTGCTGCAGGTTGGCGCCGGGCTGCAGCGAGACGGCCAGGTGGTCGCGCTCGCGGGCCAGGCGCGAGTTCGTGTCGGCGCCGCTGTTCTGCGGCGTGCCGTAGATGACGTTGTTGGCCGGGTCGCGGAAGTACACCTTGTAGTCGCCGGGCACCAGGCCGATCACGCCGTAGGCGCCGTCGGCCCCGGTGCGGAACAGGCTGCGGCCGTCGGGCATGCTCACGCAGCCTTGCGCGCTGTTGGACGGCACCAGGCGGCAGGCCACGGCCTGGCCGTCGCTGCCGACCACCTCCACCGCCCAGTCGGGGATGGGCGTGTCATTGCCGTCGCGGCGGCGGTCGCCGTTGTTGTCGCGCCAGACGAAGCCCGAGAGCGCGGCGGGCAGCGAGGACAGCGGCACGCCGGTGGCGTCCAGGCCCGGGGTCTGGTACGGCGTCTGCGGCACGCTGCCCGGTGGGATCACGCCCGAGGGCGGCTGGCCCGGCCCGCCAGTGGGCGTGCCGTTGTCCACCGCGTCGGTGCGGATGCCGGTGGGGCCGGCCGTGGCCTGGTTGAAGCGCGTGGTGGTGGCGCCGGCCGTGACGATCACCGGGATGTCGACCGACACCCAGGCGCCCGCGGGCAGGTTCGCCGAGCCCAGCAGGTCACCGCCCGCGGTGCCGGTGAAGCCGGCGTTGGGCGTGAACACGCCGCCGTTGCCGCCGCCATGGGTGATGGCGGGCGCGCCGGCGCGGGTCATGAAGTCGGGCAGCGTGTCGCGCACGTCCACCGTGACCGGGTAGGCGCTGTCGTTCTGGTAGATCACCTGCCAGACCACCTCGCCACCGGGCGAGACGCCCAGGGCGGCGGCCGGCGAGACGATGCGAACGGACTTGTAGCCGCGCACGCCCTCGCCCTGCGTTTCACCGAAGTTCACCTGCAGCGCCGCGCCGGGCGTGGCGACGAAGCGCAGCGCGATGGTCTCCACGGCGCCACCGAGCGGACCCACGGTGCCGGCGCTGCCACCGGTCACGGGGCCGGGCGTGTTGGCCACGCTGGTGTAGCCCAGCGGCTGGGTCTGGCGCACGGTGTAGTTGCCCGGCGCCAGGCCGGTGAAGCTGTACTGGCCGCTGGCGTTGGTGGTGGTGTAGCGCGTGATGGCGTTGCCGAACGCGTCGGTGCCGACCAGGCCCAGGGTGCCGCCGGGCAGGCCCACGTCGGTGCCGCCGAACTGGCCGTCGAAGTCGCGGTCTTCGTAGACGCGGCCAGCGATCTGGATGTTGGCGACCAGCGGGAAGTTGTGGTGCGCCGTGCTCTGGTTCGCGGCCACGGCGATGTTGGCGATGGACGCGGGCGCCGCGCCCGGCGCGCTGGGCGTGCCGTTGGGCGCGCCCGCCAGCGTGCCGGCGCTGGTGATGCCGTGGGTGGTGCCCGTCGGCAGCGCCGGCATGAGCACGCGGTAGTTGCCCACCGGCAGGCCGCTGAAGCTGTAGGCGCCGCTGGCGTCGGTGGTGGTGGTGGCGATCAGCGCGTTGCTCGCCTGGTCGCGCAGCTCCAGGGTGCGGCCCGGCACCGGCTGGTCGTCGGGCGTGAACACGCCGCCGCTGTTGTCGGGGTCGAAGTAGACGACGCCCGAGATCTGGCTGCCCGGCAGGGTCTTGGTGAAGTGGTTGTCCACCGAGGCGGTCTTCACGCCGCTGAGGTCGATGCCGGTGATCGCGGGCACGGCCTGGGTGCCGCCGGCCGTGCCGCCGGTGCTGCCCGGCCAGGCCAGCGGCGCGGTGCTGTTGAGGAAGCCGGCCGGGGGCGCGCAGGTGGTGCAGGTGACCGTGTAGCTGGTGCCCGGCGGCACGCCGGTGAAGTTGTATTGGCCGCTGGCGTCGGTGGTGGTGGTGATCGACACCGGGTTGCCGTTGAGGTCGTTGCCGGTGAGCGTCAGCGTCTGCGGCACGTTGTTCGCGCCGCCCGCGCCGCTGCCCACGCCGGCATCGCTGCCGTTGAAGGCGCCGTCGCCGTTGCCGTCGGTGAAGATGCGGCCGCTGATGCTGCGGTCGTTGCCGATCTCGCCGAAGTTGTTGCCGGCCGAGCGCGCGTTGGGCGGCAGCACGATGCCGGCGATGCGGCTGGTGCCGGCCGGGATGCTGTAGGCCGGTGCGCCGTGGCTGATGGCGGGCGCGTTGTTCGAGGCCGTGCCGGCGGTGCCGGTGGCGCCGCCCGAGCCCAGGTCGTTGACCGTGCCGGCCGTGGGAATGCCGTTGACCGTGCCGGCGGGCTGCGCGCCCTGCGTGACCACGTAGCCCGGGCAGGTCGGGGCCGCCAGCGGGCTGCAGCTGGGCCGCAGGTCGGTGAAGCGGTAGCGGCCGCTGGCGTCGGTGGTGGTGGTCAGCGAGACCGGGTTGCCCCGGTCGTCCACGCCCACCAGCGTGATCTGCACGCCCGGCAGGCCGGGCTCGGTGCCGTTGGGCACGCCGTTGTGGTTGTCGTCGCGGTAGACCTGGCCAGCGATCTCGGACGCGCGCAGTTCACCGAAGTGGTTGCCCACCGAGCTGGCCACGTTGCCGCCGGCCGCGTCGAGCCGGATGCCGCTGCGCAGCGAGACCGCGTTGATGCCGTCCACGCTGGGCGTGGCCACCTGGCCGGTGCCGCCCACCAGGCTGGCTTCGGCCGCGGTCGCGGCGCTCACGCGGGCCTGGTAACTGCGGCTCGAGGCGTTGAGCGCGCTCGACGGCGCGAGCGCGCTGCCGCCCACCGAGTCGCTGCCCGAGCGCAGGTAGCGCACGGTGTAGGCCGAGCCCAGGGTGGCGGAATCCACCAGGCCGCTGAACACGTAGAAGCCGCCCGCGTCGGTGGTGGTCTTCTGCAGCACCTGGCCGTCGCTGGCGCGCAGCAGGCTCACGGCCTGGCCGGCCAGCGGCGCTTCACCGGCGGTGAAGGCGCCGTCGTTGTTGGCATCGAGGTAGACGCGGCCGGAAATGGAACCCAGCGGGCTGACCACCAGCGGGGCCTCGGCCGGCGTGGGGTTGCTGCCCGCGTCGGTGCGCAGCGCGCCGGCCAGGATGCGGTTGGGGTAGGTGCCGGCCACGCTGGCCGTGACGTTCACCGAGATCGTGCAGCCGCCGGGCGGGATGCTCGCGCCGCTGGCGTAGCGCACCAGCGCCGTGCCGGCCGCGGCCGTGACCGAGCCGGTGCTGCAGGTGCCGCCGATGGCGGGCGTGGGCGCGACCAGCACGCCGGCCGGCAGCGTGTCGTCCAGCGCCTGCGCCAGCGTCTGGGCCGCCGGGTTGGCGTTGCCCAGCGTGATGGTCAGGCGGGACACGCCGTTGGGCGAGATGCTCGGCGGCACGAAGGCCTTCACCACCGTGGGCGGCTCCAGCACGCGCACCGGCGCGCTCGCCGGGTCGGGGTTGCTGACCCCCTCGTTGCTGGTGATCGCACCGGCGGGGATGGTGTTGGTGTACAGGCCCGGCACGTTGGAGACGGTGTCGAAGGCGAAGCTGCACGAGCCCCCGGCCGGCACGGTGGCGCCGGCGATCTGGGCGCTGTCGGCCGAGGCGACGGCGCTCACCGTGCCCCCCGCGCAGGTGGTCGAGGCGTTGGGCACCTGGGCCACGAACAGGCCGGTGGGCAGCGGATCGCGCAGCACGACACCGGTCAGGGCCTGGGCGGCGTTGGGGTTGCTGATGGTCACCGTGAGGCGGTTGGCCACGCCGGGTGCCACGGTGCCCTGCGCGAACGCCTTGGCGATGGTGGGTGGCTGCAGCACGTGCAGCGTGGCGCTGGGGCCGGGCTGCGGGTTGGTCACCGCGCCGTCGTTGGCGATCACGGTGCCGCCCGGCATGGTGTTGACGTAGGCGCCCGCGACCGGCACGACCACGTTGACGCGCACCTCGCAGACGCTGGGGCCGACGGGCAGCTGCGCGCCCCGGAACGAGACCTTGTCACCGACGGCGGTGATCACCGCGCCCGCGCAGGTGGTGCTGACATTGGCCGGGCTGGCCACGACCATGCCGGCGGGCAGGTGGTCGGTGGTGGAGATGTTGGTGAGCGGCTGCGGCAGTGAGTTGCGCACCTGGATCACCAGGCGCGCGGGCTGGCCGGCCGCCACGGCGGAGGGCTCGAAGTGTTTCTCCACGCCCATGCCCGCGAGCGCGCCGAGGTTGGCGGTGAAGGGGCTGGCGTTGGTCACGCCCTGGGTGTTGGTGATGGCCCCGGCCGGCAGGGTGTTGTTGAGCGTGCCGACGACGCTGGAGGTGATGTCCGCCGAGACCGTGCAGCTCGCGTTGCCCGCGAGCGTGCCGCCGCTCAGGCGCACCACGCGCGTGCCGGTCACGGCCTCCACGCGGCCGCCCGGGCAGGTGGTGGCGGCGTTGGGCACCACGCCGACCACCATGCCGGCGGGCATGTTGTCGGCCACCGCGAGCTCGGTCAGCGCGGTGGCGGTGGTGTTGTCGATGACGATGGTCAGGCGCGAGACGCTGCCGGGCCCGGCGATGGAGGTGGGCGCGAAGCTCTTGGTCAGGTTCACGCGGCTGGTGACCTTGTTGAGCGTGGCCGTGGTGGTGCCGGTGCTGGCCACGCCGCCGTCGGCCGTGACGGCGCCGGGCGCGAGCGTGTTCACCGACGGTGTGCCGCTGGTGCTCAGCACGTCGAACAGGAAGTCGCAGCTGGTGCCGCCGGCGATGGTGGCGCCGCTGATCGAGGCGGTGCTGCCGCCGTCGGGCGCGTTGAGCACCACCGGGCCGGCGCAGGTCGTGCTGGCCTTGGCCGGGGTCGCGAGCGTGAGGCCGGTGCCGGCCAGCGGGTCGGTGGCGCGCACGCCGGTGAGCTGGCCGTTGCCGGTGTTGCCCAGCGTGATGCGCACGCGGCTGGTGCCACCCACCTGCACCGGGTTGGTCAGGAAGGTCTTGGCCACGGTCAGCGCGGGCAGGTACTCCAGCGTGGCGGAGGTGGCGTTGAGGTTGCGCACCGTGGTGCCGGGCACGTTCGCCACCGTGCCGGTGGCGCTGACGGTGGCGGCCGCGTTGCTGCCGTTGTAGGCCGGGATGCTGTTGGTGTGCACGCCGATCGTGCCGCCGACCACGTTCACGCGCACGCTGCACTGGCCGGGCGAGAAGGGGCTGGTGCCCGCGCGCGCCGGCAGGCTGCCGCCGCTGAGCGAGAAGGACGTGTCGCCCGGGTTGGCGCTGACGCTGCCGCCGCAGGTGGTAGTGGCGTTGGCCGGGTCGGCCACGCGCAGACCGGCGGGCAGGCTGTCGCTGAAGGCGAGGCCGACGAGCGCCGAAAAGTTGTTGTTGGTCAGCTCGATCTGCGCCACCGAGGGCGCGCCCTGGAAACGCTGGCGCGCGGTCACGCCGTCGAAGGTCTTGGTGACCACCAGCGGGTTGACCGCCGTGAGGCTCACCGCGCCCGAACTGCCCGTGACCGTGCCGTTGCCGGCGCTGAAGCTGCTGTTGGTGAGCGTGGCGCCCGGCACGGCGTTGGCCGGCACGCGCGCGGTGAAGCTCACCACGCAGGTGGTGCCGCCCGGTGCGGCGCCGGGGAAGTTGAAGCTGAAACCCGGCGTGGTGGCCAGCGGCGTGGGCATGGGCACGCCGCCGGCGAAGCTGCAGCCGCCGCTGATGACGGGCGTGATGCCGCCGGTGGTGGCGTCCACGTAGACCATGCCCGCCGGCAGGGTGTCGGTGAAGTTCACGCTGGTCTGCGGCGTGAGGCTGAACGAAGTGACCGCCACCGAGAAGAGCGCCACGTCGCCGGGCGCCACGGTGGTCGGGGTGATCGACTTGGCGACCGTGAGCGCGTTGTCGCGCACCTCGATCGGCGCCGAGCTCGCGGGCGAGGTGAAGCCCTGGGTGTTGCTCACCGCGCCGCTGGGCAGCGCGTTGGTGTGGGTGCCGGTGGTGGTCGAGGTGACGTTGAACTGGACGCGGCATTCGCCGCCGGCGGCGATCTCGGCGCCCGCGAGCACGAAGCCCTGGCCCCCGGGCCCGGCGACCAGGCTCGCGCCCGCGCCGCAGCCGCTGAGCTGGGCCGCGCCGATGGCGCCCGAGTTGGTCAGCGCGGCCGGCCAGCGCGCGCCCACGGTGGTGTCGCTCAGGCCGACGCCGGTGAGCGCGGCGGCGCTGTTGTTGCCGATGCGCACGGTCATCAGCGAGTCGGCGCCCGCCGTCAGCGGCGTGACCGAGAAGCCCTTGGCCACCGTGATCGGGCTGTTGACGGTGATGTTGGTGGTGTCCGCGGGCGAGGTCAGGCCACGCGTGTTGCCCACGGCGCCGGCGGGCAGGCTGTTGACGTCGACCAGCGAGGCGGTGGCGGCCGGCAGCACGCCGCGCACGGTGAATTGCAGCTGGCAGGTGCCGGGTGAGCCGGCGGGAATCGCGCCGCCGGTGAGGGTGACGCTGCTGGCCGTGAAACCCGCCGTGCTGCCGCAGGTGTTGGAGACCACGCCGGTGACCTGCAGGTTGGAAGGCAGGTTGTCGGTGAAGCTGGTCAGCGGGATGTTGTACGCGCTGTTGGGGTTGCTCAGCGTGATGGTCGCGGTGCGCGAGAGGCCCTGGGTGAGCGTGGCGCCGCCCAGGTTCTTGGACACCGTGGGGTTCCTGAGTTCGGTGACCGACACGCTTTGCGTCGCCGCCGAGACCGCCGCGGGCGAGAGGTCGCCGGGGTTGATGACGTTGTCCCAGATGTCTCCGCCGTCGTAGGAGGTGAGGTCCACCGAGATCGTGCAGCTGCCGTCCACGCCGCCGACGTGGGGCGGGATGGTGAAGCCGCTGACCTGGAGCCGGTCGACGCCGCCGGGGCCCGCGCCGAGGTTGATCGACGCGCCGGCGCAGGTGCTCGTGGGGGCCACGTAGCCCGGATGGCCGGCGGGATAGAACCGCAGCTGCGGCGGCAGGGTGTTGGTCAGCGCGGCGTTGTCTTCCTGCGTGTCGCTGTTGCTGATGGTGATGGTCAGTCGCGTGCGGTCGCCCACCGCGATCGTGCTGGCGCTCACCGCCTGGCTCACCACCAGCGTGGCCTGGGCCGCGCCCACCGAGAACACCGTGGCCGCCGCCCACAGGCCGAGCGCGCGAACGGGACGGCCGAACGCGCGCAGGAAGGCTGGCGAACGCGCAGGCGCGCCCTCACCCGTGGCCTGGCCACGTGCAAAAAATCGAAGCATGTTTTTTCCCTCTGAGTGGCACGCGAACGACCGTCGCGTGTCCCTTGGGGCGCCCGGCCCGGTGGACCTGAAACGCCATCGCACGGCGGCGCATGGACCGGGGCCCAGGCACTTCAATGCATTTGGTTACAGGTGCGCACTGTATCGGGGCGTGCAGCTTGTTACAAATTCACGACTGAATTAGTGCGTTAAAAGTCATTACTTTGAAAAAGTGCTGTAGGAAAAAACATGCCTGAGCATGAATTTAATTGTTAAAAGATTGTTGTTTTTATTGTTTTTTTTGAAATACCATCCAAATTTTGGACAAATTTTCAGCTCTATATTCGATAGCAGCCGCGAGCACTCACTCACTTATATTGGTTAACAATTAGTTAAAAGATTGTTAAAAATCAATCCGACGAACGGTTGGGAGGGATTGCACGGCGTTTCGCCATGAAAAAAGCGCCGAGAGACCCTCACGGCGCCTCGGCGCGGCCACCCACTGGCGTGGGCCTCGGCGCGGCGGCCGGCCCTAGGCCTCGCTGTGCCGGGCGAGGAAGGCGTGCAGGGCCGCCGCCCCCGCGCCGGGCGGCGCATCGCCCGCCGTGCAGAGCAGCAGACGCCGCGTGGCCCAGGCATCGCCGAGCGGGCGCACCACCACGCGCTCGTTCGCCAGGCGCAGCGCCGTGGCCTGCGGCACCACCGCCACGCCCACGCCCTCGCCCACCAGCTGCATCACCGCGTCCAGCCCGCGCACCCGCACCCGGTGGTGCAGGCCCCGGCCATGCTGCAAGGCCTGGTCGTGCAGCAGGCGGCTCAGGCCGCTCTCCACCGGCAGCCCGACGAAGGGGCGGTCCAGCAAGTCCACGAAAGGCAGCGGTCGGCGCGTGGCGCGCGCGCCCTGCCGGGGCAGCACCGCCACCAGCCGGTCTTCGCGGAAGACCCGGGTGGCCAGGCCTTCGGTGCCCACGTGGTCGGACACGATGCCGATGTCGGCCTGCTCCTGGCGCATGCCGAGCAGCGCGTCGAGGCTGCTGAGTTCGCGCAGGTCGACGTCGATGTCCGGGTGCTCGACCAGGAAGCGGCCGAGCAGCCCCGGCAGGTGCTCGGTCATGGCGGCGGTGTTGCAGATCACTCGCACCGTGCTGCGCACGCCGTGGGCATGGGCCGCCATGTCGGCGTGCAGCGCTTCCATGCCGCGCTGCAGGCGCGCCGCGTGCAGCAGCAAGGTGCGGCCGGCGTCGGTGGTGCGCACGCCCTGTTTGGAGCGCCGCAGCAGGGTGGCGCCGAGCGCGTGCTCCAGCTGCTGCAGCCGCGTGCTCGCTGCGGCCAGCGAGAGGTGGATGTGGCGCGCCCCGGCGGTGATGGAGCCGTGCTCCACGACGGCGGCGAACAGGCGCAGGTCGAACGGGTCGACGCGGTAGGTGGGCGCGGCGCGGGGGGCGGTCATGGGCGATCCTCCGGAATCGGCGAAGGATACCTCTGGCGATGCGCGATGGACAGACCGGGCCCCGGACCGCACCATGCCGCCCCATGGACCTCTCGCTGCTCGGGCTGATCGCCGTCGTTTTTCTGGCCGCTGGCGCGGTCAAGGGCATTTCCGGCATGGGCCTGCCGACCTTCTCCGTCGCGCTGCTCGGCCTGTTCATGCCCACCGCCGCCGCGGCCACGCTGATGCTGCTGCCTTCGCTGTTGACGAACATCGCCCAATGCATCGGGCCGCACGCCCGTGCCCTGGCGCGCCGCCTGTGGCCCATGTGGCTGATGCTGGCGGCGGCCACGGTGTTCAGCCCGCTGCCCGATCTGGGCAGCGCCGGCGCGGGCGCGCGCCTCACCCTGGGCACGGTGCTGGTGGCCTACGGCCTGTGGGGCCTGGCCAGGGCGGCCCTGCCCGATCCAGGCCGCTTCGCGCGCCCGCTGGGCGGCGTGGCGGGCGCGCTCTCGGGCCTGCTCACCGCCGCCACCGGGGTGTTCGTGATGCCCATGGTGCCGTACCTGCAGTCGCTGCGGCTGGAGAAGGAGGTGATGATCCAGGCCCTGGGCCTGAGTTTCCTGGTGGCCACGCTGGCCCTGGCGTTGCGGCTCGGGCCGCTGGCCGTGCTCAGCGGCGCGGCGGTGCCGCTGGCGGGCCACGCCATCGCGCTGGGGGCGGCCTTCACCGGGCTCTGGCTCGGCTCGGTGCTGCGCCGGCGCCTGCCGCTGCTGGTGTTCCAGCGCGCGCTCTACAGCGTGTTCATCGCCCTGGGTGCGCTGATGCTGGCGCGCGCCCTGTAGGGACCCCGATGCCGCCCGGCCCCGACGCGCTGGCCCTGGCCGAGGCCCTGGAGCGGGCCTACCGGCTGGCGCTGGCGGTGGAGGCGCTCGCGGCCGGGCCGACGGCCTCGGAAGGCCAGGCGATCTCGGTGATGGCCACGGAATTGCTCGGCGTGCTGGACCAGGCCCGGGCGTCGATGCTGCGGCCCAACACCAGCAGCCGCACCGGCTGGTGAAAGCCCGCGCTGTTCGCGGCCAGGGTCTGCACGGCCTCGCTCAGCGCGGCCCCGTCCAGGTCGGGCTCGGCCACCATCAGCGTGGCGCGGCGCGGCCGGAACGCGCGCAGGGCCTGCGGTTCGCCGATCAGGTAACCGGCGTCCCAGGGGTCCGAGGGTTGGCGTTGGCGCCACCACATCGCGTCCTGGCCCTTCACGCGCAGGCGCAGCAGCAGGCCCGCGAGCGCACCACCGGCGGCGGCGAGCTGGTCGCTGCCGTCGAGCCGACGCGAGAACGCCTCGACCAGCCCGGCCCGCTCGGCCGCTGGCCCCTGCGCCAGCGTGGCCAGCGCAAAGCGCTCGTCTGTGAAGCACCACGCCTGCAGGGCCGCCCAGGTGGCGGGGGCCAAGGCACGGCGAGCCCCAGACCCCTCGGCGATGGGCCGGGTGGACTCGACGCGCATCACCGCGCCGTCGAAACGGGCCAGCAGCAGGCCGGCGCGCGCGGCCAGCGATGCGGAAAAGGAGCGTGGCGGCGTCATGGCGCGGGCGACTGGGCCAGGAAGAAGCGCAGCATCTCGGCCGAGGCGTCGGGGCCGCTGCCGTCGGTGTACGAACCCGACGCATGCCCGCCCGACCAGGCATGGCCGGCGCCGTGCAGGGTCCACCACTCCACCCAGGGCCGGCCCGCCGCGTCGGCGTGCACGGTGCGGGTGTAGCGCCGGCCACCGGGCACGGTGGCCGTGTCGGTGTGGACGTGCAGGCCTTGCGGGCCGTGGGCCTGGGCGGCGTGTTCGACGACGCGCTCGCCATTGCGCGCCTGCACGGTGTGGTCGCGGTCGCCATGGAAGACGATGGTGGGCACGGCCCGCCCGGTGGGCGGCGGCGCGGCCGCGCCCCGCCCCTTCATCGCGGCCAGCGCCGAGGGGATGTCGCTAGCGCTGCGGTAGGGCAGGCCCGAATGCACGCCCACGGCGGCGAACAGATCGGGGTGCGTCTCGCCCAGGATCACCGCCATTGCCGCGCCGGCCGAGAGGCCGGCCACGAAGATGCGGCGCGGGTCCACCGCGTGCTCGGCCGCCACGGCCCGCACGATGCCCGCGATGAGCGCGGGCTCGCCGCCCTCGCGCCCCTGGTCCTCGGCGCGGAACCAGTTCCAGCAGCGCGATGGGTTGGCGCCCGCGGGCTGCTCGGGGTAGACCACCAGACAACCTTGGGCGTCGGCCAGGCGGTTCATCTGCGTGCCGGCGGCGAAGTCGTCCGCCGACTGCGTGCAGCCATGCAGCATCACCACCAGCGGCAGGGGCGCGGCGCTGGCCGCGCCGGCGCGCGCGGCGGGCAGGTAGAGCTTGTAGTCGCGCGACCCGGTGGGATGGGTGAAGCGGCGGCGCAGGAACTGGCCCTCGCCCAGGTCGCGTGCGACGACGTCGATGACCTCGGCGCCCCCAGCGGCCGTGGGGGACGGGGCCGGGCGGCGCGGCGCGAACACGTCGGCCAGACCGGCGCCCGCCAGCGCCTGGCGGATGGTGTCGGTGACCCCCTGCAACGGGCCCGGGCGACCGTCCAGCCCGGCGCGGGCCAGGGCCTGCTCAATGGTGTGCTGCACGCTCACCGGGATCGTGGGATGGGGGGTCATGGGCGCTTTCGAAGGAGGAAGACAGAGGAAAAAAACCGGTTCAGACGGTGCGGTCGGCCAGCGCGCGGCGCACCGCGGCGCTGGCGTGGAAGGCGCCGAGCACCGAGACCGACTCGATCGCGGCGCGCGCGAGCTCGGGCGTGACGTCGTCGTCGATGCGCGCCAGGCCCACGACCTGCACGCGCAGGCGCTCGCCCGCCGCCACGGCGCGCTCGAGATCGGCCCGGCCGAGGTGCTGCAGACCCAAAGTGAGGGTGCGGCGCGCGACGGTCTGCCGCAAGGTGTCGCCGTGCTGGGTCAGCAGGTTGCGCACCGCCGTGCGGACCAGGTCGGACCGGTTCGAATAGAAACCTTCCTGCACCAGCAGGTCCACCTGGCCGAGATCGACCACGCCGAGGTTCACGGTCATCTTTTCGGAGTCCCCGATGCGGGGCTTGGGTTCGAGGGTTCGGTCGGTCATTTCACCATCCATATGGATTCCACATGGATGGCATTTAAACAGCTTTCCAAGGGTGGCGCAATCGGCCCCATACTTTGAGCACCCTTTTTCTCCCCTCAGCGCCCATGCCACCTTCCAACGAAGCGCCACCGGCCCAGACGCCCGAGCCGCCCCGCCCCAGCCCGCCGTCCATGTCGCCGGTCTCCGGTTCGCTCATGCTGCGCGTGCTGCTGGGGGCGGTGACGGTCGCCTTCATCTGGATCCTGCTGCCCTTCTACGGCACCATCCTCTGGGGCGCGATCATCGCGCTGCTGTTCGCCCCGCTGAACCGCTGGCTGCTGCCGCGCATGGGCCAGCGCCGCAACCTCGCGGCGCTGACCACCATGCTGGCCGCCGTGGTGATCGTGGTGCTGCCCACGGTGCTGGTGGCCGCCTCGCTGACGCGCGAGGCCAGCCAGCTCTACGCCCGCATCGAGTCGGGCGAGATCAAGCCCGCGCAGTGGCTGCGCGGCGTGTTCAACGCCCTGCCCGACTGGCTCACCGACCTGCTCGCGCGCTTCGGCCTGGGCAATTTCGACCTGATCCAGCGCAAGCTCACGCAGGCGCTCACGCAGGGCAGCCAGTTCATCGCCACGCAGACCTTCAACCTGGGGCAGGACATGCTGGGCCTGGTGATCGGCCTGTTCATCGCGCTCTACCTGGCCTTCTTCCTGGTGCGCGACGGCGGCTCCCTCGTGCGCTCGATCCGCCTGGCGATCCCCCTGCCGCCCGACGACAAGCAGGAGCTGCTGGAGCAGTTCGGCACCGTGCTGCGCGCCACCGTGAAGGGCAACCTCGTGGTCGCGCTGGTGCAGGGCGCGCTGGGTGGCCTGGCGTTCTGGGTGCTGGGCGTGAACGCCGCGCTGCTGTGGGCGGTGCTGATGGCGGTGCTCTCGCTGCTGCCGGCGGTGGGCGCGGGCCTGGTCTGGGGCCCGGTGGCGATCTGGCTGTTCGCCACCGGCGAGGTCTGGCAGGCCGTGGGCCTGGCGCTGTACGGCGTGCTGGTGATCGGCCTGGTCGACAACGTGCTGCGCCCGCTGCTGGTCGGCAAGGACACCGGCATGCCGGACTACCTGGTGCTGATCAGCACGGTGGGCGGCATCGCGGTCATGGGCATCAACGGTTTCGTGATCGGTCCGGTGATCGCCGCGATGTTCGTGGCGGTCTGGGACATCCAGACCGCGACCCGGGTGCGCGCGCGCGCGGCCGCCTTCGGCATCGACACCACGGAGCCCGCCGCCCCACCCGCCATCGCGCCGCCCGCCCCGCCCATTGACACCGGCGGCGAACCGCGCTGACCATGCAGACCATGAACAAAAAACTCGCGCTCTGCATCGCCACGCTGCTGCCGTGGCTGGCCGCCTGCTCCACCACCACGCTCACACCGCCCGCGAGCGAGCGCTCACCCATCATGTGCACGCAGGATGTGCTGCAGTGCCCCGACGGCCGCTTCATCGGCCGCACACCGCCGGGATGCGTCTTCGTCTGCGCCGCCAACACGGCCCCGGCCGCGCGCTGACATGCCCTGGCGCCACCCGCGCCTGAGCCTTCTGGTGGCCGCACTCGCCTGGTTCGGCCTGGGCCTGCAGCTGTGGCTCTCGCTGCGGCTGGTCGTCGCGCAAGGTGGCACGCCCCTGGGCGGACTGGTGGTCTACCTCGGTTATTTCACGGTGCTCACCAACCTGCTGGTGGCCGTGAGCCTGAGCCTGGCGCTTTGGCGGCCGGGCAACGCCACCGGGCGCTGGTTCCGGCGGCCCGGGGTCGCCACGGCGGTGGCCGTGAACATCGCGCTGGTGGGCCTCACCTACCACCTGCTGCTGCGCCACGTGTGGGATCCGCAGGGCCTGCAGAAGCTGGCCGACATCACCCTGCACTACGCCGTGCCGCTGCTGGGCGTGCTGCACTGGTGGCTGGCGGTGCCGCCCGCCCGCATGGCCTGGCGCGCGCCGCTGGCCTGGGCCGCCTGGCCGCTGGCCTACCTCGGCTACGCGCTGCTGCGCGGTCTCTGGCTCGGCACCTACCCCTACCCGTTCATCGACGTGGCCACGCTGGGTTACCCACGCACCCTGCTGAACGCGCTGGGCCTGCTGGTGGTGTTCCTGCTGGTGGGTCTGGCCTTCGTGGCGGTCGCCCGCGGGCGGCTCAGGCGATCGCCGCGCTGAGCAGGCGCTGCACCAGCGGGTGCTGCACCTTGCGCGCGGTGCCGATCGCATAGAAGTGCTCCTGCACCCCGTCGCAGGGCGCGACCCAGGCCAGGCCATAGGCCTGCGCGAGCTGCTCGCGCATGCGCTCGGCGGCCGGCAGCACGCCCATGCCCGAGGCACCGAAGGTGGCCAACAGGGCGCTGTCCTCGAACTCGCCCACCACGCGCGGCGCCACCCGCTGGCGCTCGAACCACTGGTCGATGCGCAGGCGCACCGAGGACTGCGCCGTGGGCAGCAGCACCGGCACCTGCGACAGGCCGCGCGGAAAGTCGCTCCGCGCCTGGGCCAGCAGGGCCGGGGGCGCGTACCAGCCCAGGGGCGAGGCGCCCAGCGCGTGGCTGTACAGCTTGAGGTTGGGGTTGGCCGGCGCGGGCCGGTCGGACAGCACCACGTCGAGCCGGTGCAGCGCGAGCGCGGCCAGCAGGTCGTCGAAGCTGTCCTCGTGGCAGAGCAGGCGCAGGTTCGCTTCGGTCAGCACCGGCGCGAGCAGCTCGCGCACCGCCAGTTTGGGCAGGCCGTCGGAGATGCCCACCACCAGGCGCACCCGCTGCTGGCTGGCGGCATCGCTCACCGCGCCACGCAGCTGTTCGCCGAGCGAGAAGATCTGCTCGGCCAGCGCCAGCGCGGTCTGCCCGGCCTCGGTGAGCGCCAGGCCGCGCCCGGCCGGCTTGAACAGCGCGTGGCCGAGCGACTGCTCCAGCTGGCGCACCTGCGCGCTCACGGTCTGCACCGCCATGCCCAGGCGGGCCGCCGCGTGCGACATGCCGCCCTCCTTGGCCGTGACCCAGAAGTAATACAGGTGCTTGTAGTTGAGTTCCGGATCCATGCTTCGTATTTTTAGGATATTGCTTCTCTGATTTGCTGCTTTTTGCGAAGTTCAAAACTGCGTATCGTCGAGGCTTTCCCTCTCCAAGGACATCGACGCCCATGCGCACCTATCCCACCAACAGCCCGCAGGCGGCCGCGCGCCTGCTGGCCATGGCCCTGGTGGCCGACGGCAACTACTCGTTGACCGAAATCCGCGCGCTCGACCGCATCCGCGCCTCGCGCCGGCTGGGCCTGAGCGCCAGAGCCCTCAAGACCGTGCTCGACCACTTCTGCGAGGACCTGCTGGCCGCCGCCCAGGGCCGCTGGAGCGGCTCGGCCGACATGGACGACGCCCTGCGCCAGCAGCTGCTGGACGAGGTGCGCGACCCCGCCCTGCGCACGCTGGTGGTGGACCTGTGCCAGGCCATCGTGCAGGCCGACGGCCACGAGGCCGATGGCGAAGCCGCCCTGCTGGACACCTTCACCCGGGCCTGGCGGCAGCAGCCGGCGACCCGCCGGGTCGCCTGGTCGGTGGGAGCCCTGTCATGAAGCCGCTCATCTGGGGGGTGTTCGGCCTGCTGGCCCTGTGCTGGACCGGCCTGGCCGCGGCCTCGGTGCAGATCACCGAATGGCTGCTGACCCTGGTGGGCACGGGCCAAGCGACCGACCTGGCCACCGCCGCGGGCCAATGGCCGGTGCCCGACTGGCTGGCCCTGTGGGTCGATCCGGCCTGGGTGAAAACCATGCAGGGCGCGTGGCTGGGCCTGGTGCAGTGGCTGGGCCAGGTTCTGCCCTCGGGCAGCGGCCTGATGGCCTGGGTCACGCCCCTGGTGTGGATCGCCTGGGCGCTGGGCCTGTTGTGCCTGCTGGTGCCGGCGATCGCGCTGCACTGGCTGGCCGGCCGCCTGAAGCTGCCGCCGCGACCCGTCAGGGGCTGAGCCCCCGGGCGCGGCGCGCCGAAACCACCGCAGCGTGCGCAATGCACGGACCGGGGAGAAACGGGCCGGCGCGTCACGAGGGAAGTGAGGACCGACCCCTAAAATCGGCCCACACTTCCCTGGACGCACACCTTGACGCCCAACACCACCCCCGCGCCGACCGATGCCTGCCCGCTCTATGTGGACCTGGACGGCACGCTCACGCGCAGCGACACCCTGCACGAATCGGCCATGCTGTTCGTGCGCGCCAACCCGCTGAACCTGCTGCGCATGCTCACCTGGCTCCCGCTGGGCAAGGCCGGCTTCAAGCAGCGGCTGGCCAGCGCGGTGCGGCCCGACCCCGCGCGCCTGCCCTACAACGAGCCCTTCGTTCAGTACCTGCGCGACGAACACGCGCGCGGCCGGCCCCTGGTGCTCGCCAGCGCGGCCGACGCGCGCATCGTGCAGGACGTGGCCTCGCATCTGGCCGTGTTCGACGACAGCCTGGGCACCAACGCGCAGGCCGACGGCATCAACCTCAGCCGCGGCAACAAGCGCGCGGCGATCGACGCCCACGCCCGCGCCCAGGGGCACGGCAGCTGGGCCTACGCCGGCAACAGCCGCGACGACCTCGACGTGTGGGCCGGCAGCGCCGAGGCGGTGGCGGTGAACGCCCCGAGCGGCGTGGTGGCCTCGCTGCAGCGCACGCACCCGCAGGCGCGGGTGTTCGAACGCGAGCCGCTGAGCCTCAAGACCGTGCTGCGCGCGATCCGGCTCAAGCAATGGTCCAAGAACGGCCTGCTGTTCATCCCGCTGCTGGCCGCGCACTCGCTGGACCCGGCGCTCTGGGGCGCGGTCTTCCTCGCCTTCATCGCCTTCGGCCTGTGCGCCTCGGCCACCTACCTGGTCAACGACCTGCTGGACCTGCCCAACGACCGCGCGCACCGCATCAAGCGCAACCGACCGCTGGCCTCGGGGGCCATCGGCATCACCACCGCCGTGGGGCTGGGCGCGGTCATGCTGGTGCTGGCCTTCGTGCTGGCCTTCGCGGTCTCGATCGGCTTTGCCGTGATGCTGCTGGCCTACACCGTGACCACGCTCGCCTACTCGATGTACCTCAAGCGGCTGGCGCTGATCGACGTGCTGGTGCTCTCGGGCCTGTACACGCTGCGCATCGGCGCGGGCGCGGTGGCCTCGGGGGTGGATCTGTCCAACTGGCTGCTGGCGATCTCGATCTTCCTGTTCCTGAGCCTGGCGCTGGTCAAGCGCTGCGCCGAGCTCGAAGAGCTGGCGGACGACCGCAGCACGCTCGCGCCCGGCCGGGGTTACCAGCCGCGCGACCTGGCCTCGCTGCGCGCCATGGGCATGTCCAGCGGCTTCATGGCGGTGCTGGTGCTCACGCTCTACATCGACAGCCAGAACAGCCAGAAGCTCTACGCCCACGCCGACTGGCTGTGGGCCGCCGCGCCCGTGCTGCTGCTGTGGGTCATGCGCATCTGGCTCAAGACCGGGCGGCGCGAGCTGCACGGCGAGGACCCGCTGCAGTTCGCGCTGAAAGACCCGTTCAGCTGGGCCACGCTGCTCGTGATGGGCGGCATCGGCTTCGTGGCCACCGTCGGTTTCTGAACCCAGGACACCCCCCTCCCATGAAATCCATCGCCCTGGGCCTGGCCCTGTTCTGCGTGCTGCTGTCTTCGGCCGCGCAAATCGCCATGAAGCGCGGCATGGGCGCGCCCAGCGCCGCCGCCGACGTCGGCGGCACCTACCTCCAGGCGCTCAGCAGCCCGCTGGTGTGGGTCGGCCTGATGCTCTACGGCGCCAGCGCCGTGCTCTGGCTGTGGGTGCTCTCGCGGCTGGACGTGAGCGTGGCCTACCCGCTGGTGAGCCTGGGCTTCGTGGTCACGCTCGCGCTGGGCGTGCTCTGGCTCGGCGAACCCTTCTCGTGGCTGCGCGTGGCCGGCTGCACGCTGATCGTGGTGGGCGTGAGCCTGCTCGCCCTGGACGCCTGACCCCCTGACCATGCACGCTTCCGAGTTTTCCGCCCACACCTCGCGCCAGATCTTCTGGGTCGCGTTCGCCGCCACCCTGCTGCTCAAGCTGGTCATCGCCGCCGGTTTCCCCATCACCGGCGACGAGGCCTTCTTCTACCAGTGGGGCGTGTTCCCGTCCTGGGGCTACTCCGACCACCCGCCCATGGTGGGCTGGCTGATCGCGGCGCTGCGCCAGATCAGCGACCACCCGCTGGCGCTGCGCAGCTTCACGCTGCTGCTCACCAGCCTCATCGCGCTCGGCGTGGTGGACCTGCTGCGCCGCTTCCTGCCCGAAGACCGCGAGGCCAGCGCCTGGCTGGCGGGCGCGGTCTACCTGGCGATGCCCTGGTCGTGGATGTTCGTGCTGGTGACCACCGACACGCCGCTGATCTTCTTCATGGTGCTCTCGGCCTGGTGCTACCTGCGCGCCGACACCAGCGCGCAGCGCGCCAGCGTGCCCTGGTACGCGCTGGCCGGCGCCTTCCTCGGCCTGGCCTTCCTCTCCAAGTACTTCGCGGCGCTGCTGGGCTTCGCCTACGCGGCGCACTGCTTCGGCTGGCGGCGCGAACGCTGGTGGGCCCCGTTCCTCATCTTCGTGCTCGCCCTGCCCTCGATCGCGCTCAACATCGCCTTCAACGCCACGCACGGCTGGAGCAACGTGATGTTCAACGTGTTCAACCGCAACGAGGGCTCGGCCTGGTCGTTCGAGACCTTCGGCGTGTACCTCGCGATGGCGCTTTACCTGCTCACGCCCTGGCTGCTGTGGCGCGCGCTGACCGCGCGCGGCGCGGCCTCCGGCGTCTCGCCCACCACGAGCCGCACGCTGGCCGTGCTGTGGCTGTTCCCGCTGATCCTGTTCGCGCTGCTGAGCACGCGCCGCACCATCGGCCTGCACTGGGTGCTGGGCTTCGTGCCGCTGTTCGTGGTCTGGGCCGGCCTGCGGCTGGACGCGCGCGCGCTGCGCCGTTGCCTCACGTGGACGGTGGCGCTCTCGGTGCCGCACCTGCTCGTGGTCGCCGCCATCGCCTGGGCGCCGCTCGCCTGGTGGCAGCCCTTCAAGATCTACGACCGCGCGGTCTTCCTGCGCGAAACCGCCGCCGTGGTCGCCGCGCTGGAGAAAGACCTGCCGGCGGGCGCCACCCTCATGGGCCGCACCTACAACCCGGCGGCCATGCTCGCCTTCCACCACAAGCAATACGTGCCCGTCTTCGGCGTGGGCAAACACCATGCGCGGCAGGACGACCAGATCATCGACTTCCGCCGGTACGACGGCCAGCCCATCCGCGTGTTCCTCTACGACGAACCCCAGCTGGCGGACTTCGAACCCTACTTCGAGCGCGTGAGCGCCAAACGTTTCGAGGTGGACGGCGTCGCCTTCTACGCCGTCGATGGCCAAGGCTTCAAATACCAGCCCTTCCACGACACCGTGCTGGCCGAAGTCGCGCGCGAATTCCACGACATCCCGACATGGCTGCCCATCCTCGGCAGCCCCTTCTGCGAGCGCTACGGGTTCAAGCACTGCTCGCCGGGCCGCTGAAGCAACAGAACGAATGAGGGGGAGCCCGCCCCCCGATTCCGATCCCGCCTGTGCCGTGTGGCCGGGCCGAGACCCGGCTCGCCACGAAAGAAAAACCTTACATCAGGAGAGCGCAAACGGAACCCGAGGCGCCACCGCGCACATCAACTCATAGCTGATGGTGCCCGCGGAAGAAGCCACCTCATCGATCGGCAGCACCTCGCCGGAAGACGACGAGGCCCGCCCCCACAACACCACCTCCGCCCCGATCCCCGCGGACGGAACGGAAGAAAGATCCACCGTGATCATGTCCATGCTCACCCGCCCGATCAGGCGCGTGCGCACCCCATCCACCAGCACCGGCGTGCCCGTGGGCGCGTGCCGCGGATAACCATCCGCATAACCACAGGCCACCACCCCGATGCGCATCGGCCCCTCGGCCGTGAACGTCGAGCCGTAGCCCACGGTATCGCCGGCCTGCAGCGTCTGCGTGCCGATCACCCGGCTGGACAGCGTCATGGCCGGTTGCAGGTCCCAATCGCTCACCCGCTTTTCGGGGAAATCGGGCGCGCTGCCGTACAGCGCGATGCCCTCGCGCACCCAGTCGGCCGACAGGCTCTGCGCCCCGCGCAGCGCCAGCTTCGCGTGGCGCAGGATGGCCGCGCTGTTGCACAGCGTGCGCTCGCCGGGCAGGTCGGCGGTGGCGGCCTCGAACGCGGCCACCTGGTGCGCGATGCCGCGCGCGCCGTCGGCGTCGCTGAAGTGCGTCATGAGCGAGATCTCGTCCACCTGCGGCAGCGCGTTGAGCCGCGCCCAGGCGCTGCGGAAGGCCGCGGGCGTGAACCCCAGGCGGTTCATGCCGCTGTTGAGCTTGAGGAACACGCGGTGCGGCACCTGCGTCTTGTGCGCGGCGAGCCAGTCGATCTGCTCGTTGCAGTGCACCGTGTGCCACAGGTGCAGGCGCGAGCACAGCTCCAGGTCGCGCGGCTCGAACACACCTTCGAGCAAATGGATGGGGCCGCGCCAGTCGAGCGCGCGCAGGCGCTCGGCCTCGGCCAGGTCCAGCAGGGCAAAACCGTCGGCGCTGCGCAGCGCGTCGAAGCAGCGCTCGATGCCATGGCCGTAGGCATTGGCCTTGACCACGGCCCACACGCGCGCATCGGGCGCGAAGTGGCGCGCGCGCGCCAGGTTGTGCTGCAGGGCGTCGGCATGGACGGTGGCAAGGATGGGACGGGGCATGGCGGCAGGGTGCGGTCTTCGTCGAGGGAGCGTGCGGGAAGTCGCGGGTTGGACTGCCGGGTGAAAACCCGGTGGAACCCGCCCCGGTATTTTCAGGGTGGCGTGCTATAACCCGGCATCGTCTGGAGACCCGTCAACTGTCGCACAAAAAAGGCCGGTGCATCGGCTCAGCTCCCCCTGGCTGAAGCGCCCCGGCACACAAAATCATCTCCATGAAGCGCGGCTTCTACACCATCATGACGGCGCAGTTCTTCAGTTCGCTGGCGGACAACGCGCTGTTCGTGGCCGCGATCGAACTGCTCCGCACGCGCGGCGCACCCGAGTGGCAGAGCGCCGCCCTGGTGCCGCTCTTCGCCCTGTTCTACGTGGTGCTCGCGCCCTTCGTCGGCGCCTTCGCGGACGCCAGGCCCAAGGGCCAGGTCATGTTCATCAGCAACGCCATCAAGGTCGCGGGCTGTCTGCTGATGCTCGCGGGCGTGCACCCGCTGCTGGCCTACACCCTGGTGGGCCTGGGCGCGGCGGCCTACTCGCCGGCCAAGTACGGCATCCTCACCGAGCTGCTGCCGCCCTCGCAGCTGGTCAAGGCCAACGGCTGGATCGAAGGCCTCACGATCGCCTCCATCATCCTGGGCGTGCTGCTCGGCGGCCAGCTGGTGAGCCCCTGGATCTCGGCCCGGCTGCTGGCCCTCGACCTGCCCGGCATCCACCATGCGGCCGAAGCGGCGGTGGCCGCGCTCGTGGTGGTCTACGCGCTGGCGGCCTGGTTCAACACGCGCATTCCGCTCACCGGCGTGACGCCGCGGCCCATGCCGAAGAACCCGCTGGCCCTGCTGCCCGATTTCTGGCGCTGCAACAGCCGCCTGTGGCGCGACCGCCTGGGCCAGATCTCGCTGGCCACCACCACGCTGTTCTGGGGCGTCTCGGGCAACCTGCGCTACATCGTGCTGGCCTGGGCCGGCGCCGCGCTGGGCTATGGCACCACCCAGGCCTCGTCGCTGGTGGGCGTGGTGGCGCTGGGTACCGCCGTGGGCGCGGTGGTCGCGTCGATGCGCATGCGGCTGGACCAGGCCACGCGCGTGATGCCGCTGGGCATCGCCATGGGGGTGCTGGTGATCCTGATGAACTTCATCGACAACGTCTGGGTGGCCGCGCCCTTCCTGGTGCTGCTGGGCGGCCTGGGCGGTTTCCTGGTGGTGCCGATGAACGCGCTGCTGCAGCACCGGGGCCACAACCTGATGGGCGCGGGCCGCTCGATCGCGGTGCAGAACTTCAACGAGCAGGCCTGCATCCTGAGCCTGGGCGCGCTTTACAGCTTCTCCACCGGCATGGGCTGGTCGGCGTTCGCGGCCATCACGGCCTTCGGCGTGCTGGTGGCTGGCTGCATGGCGCTGATCGCGCTGTGGCACCGCCACAACCAGCGCACGCACCCGCACGAACTGGAACGCCTGCTGGAAATCGCCCGCCGCGACGACCTGCACGGTTGAGGCGCAACGCGCGAAGTGACGCCCGTCCAGAAACACCGCGGAACCGGCTTTGCCGGGCCGCTGGTGTTGCCCCCTGGAGGGGGTCGCGCGAAGCGCGGCGGGGGTGCTTCCTAAAACCCAACGTTGGTGGGCGCGAAACCGTTGAGGCTCACCAGGCGGTGCTGGGCCAGCACCTTGTAGAGCTCGGCCTCGCCCACGGAGCGTGAGAGGTAGGCGTCGCTGCCGGCCAGACCGGCTTTCATGCGGTCCATGCTGCCCGCGGTGGGCGCGAACATGATCACCACCGGTGCGCCCTTGGGGCCCTTGGTCTGCTTGGCGGCGCGGCAGATGTGGTTGGCGTCGGGCTCACCCTTGAGGCGGTCGATCGCCACCACGCGGTAGGCATGGGCCTTGAGCATCACCAGCGCCTGCGCGCCTTCGCGCGACCAGTCCACCGTCAGGCCGTACTTCTTGAAGCGCTTGAGCAGGATGCGCCCTTCCACCAGGCTCTCGGCGACCAGCAGCATGTCGCCGCGCGGCACGTCGGGCGCGGGCGCGGCCTTGTCGGCGCTGAGGCGGGACTTGGGTGAGCGGGTGCGGGGCGCGGCCGGCGCGGGCAGGTCTTCGAGGCTGCCGAAGTCGGTCATGCGCATCACGCCAGGGCGTGCGGCCGGCGCGGGCGCTGGCACGGCGCTGCCGCGCGCGGGAGCAGCAGCAACCACCTCGCCGCGCACCAGCGGCCGCGTGGGCGGAAACTCGGTGTCGGGCGAGCGGCGCCGGCCGACGCGCGCGGCCGGCGCCACAGCAGGCAGCGGCAGCAAGGCCCCATAGGGCTGGGTCAGGGCAAAACCCCGGTCGGCCCCCGCGCCGGGCGCGACCTGGGGCGGGTGCTGGGGGGTGGGCATCGCGCGCCCGCTGGCCAGCTGCATGCTCGCGTCCAGGCCCTGGAACTGGGACGGCGGGAAGGGCTCGCCGCCGTTCGCGGCATCGGGCGCGCGGCGCCGCGCGGGCGGGGGCCGGGTGGCGCCCACGATCTCGTCGAGCGCGGCCAGCATGGCCACCAGCTTGACGGGCTTGCGCTGCAGCGGCCAGCCGGTGCCGCCGTCGGAGCTGCCCACCAGCATCACCCGGCCGGGCAGCTCGGCGTCGCGCACCAGCACCACGGCCTGCACGTTGTCGGCGTTGACGATCAGGATCTGCGCGTCCATGACCTCGTCCTGCACCAGGTAGCCCGGCGGCCGGCGCGAGGCCAGGCGAAAGAACGATTCGAATGTCGACGACTCGGTCTGGGAGAACCCCACCAGCGCCACGGTGTATGCAGCCACCATCTCCAGCCCCAGATTCGTTATTGGATGTTGCGGGTCAGTATGCCCGCACCGCCCAGGCCGGGGGAAGGGGGAAGCGTTACGCCAGCGCCCGCGAATGCACCTTTCGTCGTACATCCCCGCTGCGGCGCACAATCCGTCACACTGCACCCACCCCCGTCCCAGGAGCCCGCATGAGCAGCATCTACGACTTCGAAGCCCAGTCCATCGACGGCAAGCCCGTGCCTTTGCGGCAGTTCGAGGGCAAGCCTTTGCTGATCGTCAACACCGCGAGCGCCTGCGGGTTCACGCCGCAGTTCGGCGGGCTGGAGAAGCTGCACCAGGCGTATGGCGCGCGCGGCCTGGTGGTGCTGGGTTTTCCGAGCAACCAGTTCGGCGGCCAGGACCCGGGCAGCAACGACGAGATCGCCAGCTTCTGCCAGCTCAACTACGGCGTGAGTTTTCCCATGATGGGCAAGATCGACGTCAACGGCGCGAACGCGCACCCGCTCTACCAGTGGCTCACGGCCGAGGCCCCGGGCCTGCTGGGCAGCAAGGCCATCAAGTGGAACTTCACCAAGTTCCTCGTGGGCAAGGACGGCCGCGTGCTCAAGCGCTACGCGCCGCAGGACGCGCCGGAGAAGCTGGCGAAGGACATCGAGGCCGCGCTCGCGGGCTGAGGCCGAAGAGCGGGCGCAGCCACGCCGAGCGGCGCACCAGGCCATCGGTGAGCACCCAGCAGCCCAGCACCGTGCCCAGCAGCAGCACGGCCGGCTCCGCCACCGGCCCGAGCGCCAGCGGCGCCAGCAGCACGGCCAGCGCCAGGATCAGCGTCTGGTGCAGCACGTACCAGGGGTACACCGATTCGTTGGCCCAACCCAGCCAGGGCCAGGGCCGGTTGAGCCGGTGGTGGGCCCAGCCCAGCACCGCCACCAGGCTGGTCCACAGGTAGGCGTCGGCCGCGAGCCGCGCCGCCAGGCGCCAGGCGGGGGCCCCACCCACCGCCGCGGTGCGCAGGCCCACGTGCAGCGCGAACCAGCCCAGCGCCAGCGCCAGGGCGATCCAGCGCAGGCGGCGCAGCGAGGCCCAGAGCCCCGCGTCCACCCCGATCCAGTACCCGTACACGAACAGCGTGAAGTACACCGCGTGCAGCCAGGCGTCGTGGATCAGGTCGTGGGTGGGTGGAAAGCGCGGCCAGAGGGTGAACGAGTACAGGGCCAGCGGCACCACGGGCAACAGCAGCAGCGCCGGGCCGCGCAGCCGGGTGAACGCTATGCGCAGGCGCTGGCCCGCGGCCGAGTCCAGCACCGGCGTGAGCAGCGCCAGCACCCCCGTGTACACCCACAGGTAGGCGAGGTACCAGAGGTGGTTCCAGGTGACACCGGCCTCCCAGCCGTCGAAGGCGCCGCGCGGCCAGGGGCCGCCGGTGAAGTAACGCGCCAGGAAGGCCAGGAAACCCGGCCCGATGCTGCCGTTGTCGACCACCTGCACATACACCTGGTAAGGCACGACCACGGCCATGCCGAACGCCAGCGGCACCCCCAGGCGCAGGCTGCGCCGCCCGATCAGCCTCAGCGGCGCGTGGCCCTGCCGCAGGAACCCGAAGGCCACGCCGGAGATCAGGAACACCAGGTCCATGCGCCAGAGGTTGAGCGCGCGCATCGGCCACTGCAGCCATTCGGCGACGTGCGGGCTTTTCAGATGCCAATGCCAGTCGGCGACGTAGTACATGGCCACGTGGTACAGGATGACCAGGCCGAAGGCCAGGGCGCGCAGGGCATCGATGTCGTGTCGGCGGTTCATGAAGGGCCCCTCGGTCGGACGGGAAAGGCGCCGATTCTTGGCCCGGCGCGCGCTCCCACGCAGCGCTTTGGGACGACCCGTGGGCCGGCTGTGACGGGTGGCTCACCGCAGGGATGGGCGGGGCGGCCCCTCGGGCCTAGACTGGCGGCCATGGCCTATGCACCCGACTGGTTTGCGCGCTACCCGGCGATCCGCCGCCGGGTCGAAGTGGCGTTCTGGGTGGGGGTGCTGGCGCTGCAGGCGGCCTTCAACACCCTGGTGGCCTGGGTGGACCTGCCGCGGGTCGCCGCGTGGCAGCCGGTGGTGTGGGAGGTCTCCAGCGCCCTGGCCACCGGCCTGCTGATCCCGGCGATCGTGGTGTTCGAGCGCGGCGTGCCGCTGCGCTGGGAGACGCTGCGCACCGCCCTGCCGCTGCATCTGGTGGCCAGCCTGGTGTTCTGCGTCCTGCATGTGGCGGGCATGGTGTTGCTGCGCCAGGCCGCCTACGCGCTCGTGGGCGCGCGCTATGGCTTCGGCGATTGGCCGCTGCAGCTGGCTTACGAGTACCTGAAGGACGTGCGCAGTTACGCCCTGATCGTCGCGGCGCTGATGAGCTACCGCTTTCTGATGCTGCGGCTCACCGGCGAGGCGAAGCTGCTCGATGCCCCGGAGCCGGCCCCTGGCGGCGCCGACGCGGCGCCCTTGCCCGCGCCGCGTCCGGCGCGTTTTCTGGTGCGCAAGCTGCGCCGCGAGTTCCTGGTGGCCGCGTCGGACATCGAGTGGGTGCAGGCCCAGGGCAATTACGTGGGGTTGCACGTCAATGGGCACGACTATCTGCTGCGCTCGACGTTCACCGAGTTCCTGCAGCAGCTGGACCCGGAGCGTTTCGTGCGCGTGCACCGCAGCCACGCGGTGAACCTCGACCATGTCGCCGAGATCGAGCCGCTGGACAGCGGGGATGCGCGCCTGACCATGCGCGATGGCTCCACGGTGCCCTGCAGCCGCCGCCATCGGGATGCAATCGGCCAGCGCGGCCGCGTCTCACCCGGCTCAGCGGCGGCGGCGCGCTGAAGGCCCTGATGGGAGACCTCGCGTCAGGACAGTGGCGGGATCCGACCGCTCCGGCCCTGCTCGCGGGCGTCTGCCCGGGCACGCAAACGTCACTTCATCAACACCACGGTTGGCGCGCACCCTCTGTGGCAACCGCGAATGGGGGCCTGCGCATTCGGACGCCGCCACTGTCCTGCAAGAAGCGTGGGCACACCCAGCTTGGCACGCCTACTTTTGTCGTGGGGCGGGTGGTCCGGGCAGGAGGGCGCCGGCCCCATTCGCGGTTGCCACAGAGGGTGCGCGCCCACCCGGTGTTGACGAAAGGGTGGCGGTGGGCCCGGGCAGACGCCCGCGAGCGGCCGGCGCCAGCCTGCCCGGACCACCCGACCTCGCCAACCCGGTGGAGCGGAAAACTCAGAACCCCAAAGCCTCGTCTAGCACCTCGACCCAGTGCCGCACCGGCGTGGCCGTGCCGCTCTGCAGGTGCGTGATGCAACCGATGTTGGCGCTGGCGATCACCGCCGGCCGCAGCTCATCCAGGTGGCCGAGCTTGCGGTCGCGCAGGGTGTGCGCGATCTCGGGGTTGAGCACCGAGTAGGTGCCGGCCGAACCGCAGCACAGATGCGCCTCGTTGTTCGCCACCTGCACCGTGAAACCCAAGGCACCCAGGTGCTGCTCCACACCGCCCTTGAGTTGCTGGCCGTGCTGCAGCGTGCAGGGCGGGTGGAAGGCCACCACGCGCGCCGCGTCCGGCGCCTGCTTCAACAAGGGCCGCAGCACCGGCACCAGCGCGGGCAGCAGCTCGCTCAGGTCGCGCGTGAGTTCGCTCACGCGCGCGGCCTTGGCCGCATAGGCCGGGTCGCCCTGAAGGATGTGCCCGTACGCCTTCACCGTCACACCACAGCCCGAGGCGTTCATCACGATGGCCTCGACGCCGCCTTCGATCAGCGGCCACCACGCGTCGATGTTGGCGCGCATCTGGGCGCGCCCGCCGTCCTGGTCGTTCAGGTGGAACTTCACCGCGCCACAGCACCCGGCCTCGGGTGCGAGCACCCCCTGGATGCCGGCCGCATCGAGCACGCGCACCGTGGCGGCGTGGATGCTGGGCATCATCGCCGGCTGCACGCAGCCCGCGAGCAAGAGCACGCGGCGCGCGTGCGTGCGCGTGGGCAAGGCGCCGGCCGCGCGCCGCGCGGGCACCTTGTCCTTGAGCAGGCCGGGCAGCAGCGGTCGCACCATCTGGCCGAGCTTCATGGCCGGCGCGAACAGCGGCGAGGTCAGGCCCTCCTTGAGCAACCAGCGCACGGCCTTTTCACCCATCGGGCGCGGCACCTTTTCGTCCACGATCTGGCGGCCGATGTCGACCAGGTGGCCGTAGTCCACCCCGCTCGGGCAGGTGCTTTCGCAGTTGCGGCAGGTGAGGCAGCGGTCCAGGTGCAGCTGGGTCTTGCGCGTGGGCTCGGCGCCTTCGAGCACCTGCTTCATCAGGTAGATGCGCCCGCGTGGGCCGTCGAGTTCGTCGCCGAGCAACTGGTAGGTGGGGCAGGTGGCGGTGCAGAAGCCGCAGTGCACGCACTTGCGCAGGATGGCCTCGGCCGCGCGGCCGTCGGCGCGCTGCTGGTATTCGGGAGAGAGCTGGGTTTGCATGGTCGCTCGGTTCCGGTCAGCCCATGCGGCCCGGGGTGAAGATGCCCGCCGGGTCGAACTCGGCGCGCAGGCGTTGCGTGATGGTCTGGATGGCGGTGGCCGCCGGGTGGAAGCGCGGCACGCCGGGCGCGCCGTCGGCCCCGGCGCGGAACAGCGTGGCGTGGCCGTTCACGGCCGCGGTGGCCGCGCGGATCTGGCCGGCCGCGCCCGCGGGCGCCCACAGCCAGCGCTGCGCGCCCTGCCATTCGATCAGCGGGGCCCAGGGCAGGTCCAGCACCGGCGCGGTCTGCGGCACCGACAGGCGCCACAGGCCCAGGTCGGCCGCCGGTGCCTCGAAGAACGGCAGGCGCTGGTCGCGGGCGTCGGCCCAGTCGCGGCCGGCCTGCGCGGGGTCCAGGCGGGTGCCGCCGGCCTCGCGCGCCAGGCGCTCGCAGGCGGCCTCCACCGCCGCGACGGCACCGCGCAGGCGCACGGTGAGGCGGTCCGCGGTCCAGCGGCTGGCGTTGACCGGCAGTGGCTGGCCGCCCCAGCGGTGCACTTGCTCCAGCGCCTCGTGCTGGCCGAGTGCAAACACGAGCGTGGCCTCGGCCGGCGCCACCGGCAGCACCTTGAGGCTGACCTCGGTGATCACGCCCAGCGTGCCCAGGGAGCCCGCGAGCACGCGGCTCACGTCGTAGCCGGCCACGTTCTTCATGACCTGGCCACCGAAGGTGAGCAGCTCGCCGCGCCCGTTGATGAAGCGCGCGCCGAGCACGTAGTCGCGCACCGCGCCGGCGCTGGCGCGCGCCGGGCCGGCCAGGCCCGCGGCGACCATGCCGCCCACGGTGCCGCCAGGGCCGAAGTGCGGTGGTTCGAACGGGAAACACTGGCCGCGCTCGGCCAGCACCGCCTCCAGCTCGGCCAGTGGCGTGCCCGCGCGCACCGTGACCACCAGCTCGGTCGGCTCGTAGCTCACGATGCCCGACCAGCCGGTGGTGGACAGGGTGTCGCCCGCGACGGCCTCGCCGTAGAAGGCCTTGGTGCGGCCTCCGGCGATGTGCAGGGGTGCGTGCGCGGCCGCGGCGGCGCGGACCCGGTCGATCAGTTCGCCGGGGGTCTCGTGGGGCGGGAAAGACATGGCGACGATGGTAGTCGCCCGACCTCTTTCCGGCTTTGAATTTTCTGCACGCCGCGATGCAATCGTGGCGTGCCCTACCGGGTGTAGCCCATGCACATGCCGGCGTTGGGCCGGCCCTGGCACTCGCGCTTGAGGCGCTTGTCGCGCGCGGCCGGCGCTTCTTCCGACGGCGCCTTGTGGAACGTGACCTTGGACGGTGCTTTTCGCTGACCGCCGCTGGCGGCCTGCCCCGGCAGGCTGCTCAGGCCCAGGCTGGCGAACAGAACGAGGGCGACAAGGCGCGGTGGTGCACGGAACATGGGACTCCTCCTGAATGTGGGTGTCGGGCGCGCATCATAGGCGCGGCCGGCAGGCGATATCAGGGGGGGTATCGCAGCGGCGCCAGCTGCGCGGCGATGCGCTCGGCCTCGGCACGCAGCAAGGTCAGCAGGCGCGGCTGGCGGGCCGCCAGGTCGGCCCCGGTCGCGGCCAGGCTCAGCGAGGCCACCGGCGCCCCCGACGGGCTGCGGATCGCCACGCCCAGGGCGGCGATGCCCGGGATGATGTCCTCCTGGTTGAAGCCATAACCGAGCCGGCGCGAGCGCTGCACCATGCGCCGCACCGCCGTCTGGCGCGCTTCGCCCCGGCGCACGATGGCCTGCAGGTTCAGCGCTTCCAGCCGCGCCTGCTCGGCGCGGGGCAGCGCGATCAGCATGGCGACCCCACCGGCCGAGAGGCTCAATGGGCGGCGCGTGCCCACGTCCACGGTGTAGGCCTTGAGTGCCTTGCGGCCCTCGAAGCGCGCCACGCACACCGACTCGGCGCCGCTGCGCACGTTCAGGAACACGATGTCGCGCGTTTCGGCGGCCAGCCGCGCGAGCCCGGGCGCGGCCAGGCGTTCGATCGCGAAGTGCGGCGCGGCGGCCACGCCGAACTCGTGGGCCAGCGGCCCCAGCGAGTAGCGCCGCGTGCCCGGCACCCGCACGGCCAGCCCCTCGTCGAGCAGGCAGGCCAGCATGCGGTGCACGGTCGAATGCTCCAGCCCGGCCTCCTGCGCGAGGTCGCTCAGCCGCCAGCCGGTGGCGGTGCGCATGGACAGCAGGCGCAGCAGGCCGATGGCGCGGTGCAGGCTGCGGGCCCCATCGGGCGAAGAAATGGTGGAAGACATTTTGTCCACTATACGGAAAAACCGGGCGCACCCATGCCCCTGCGATCGACCGCGCTCGGAATAATTTCCCCAGGGCCGATCACGGGATCGGCACACCAACGGAAAGTGGGACACGATGCAGACATTCGAGGATTTCGCGGCCACGCGCCAGGCGATGGACAGCGATGTGGTGGTGCTGGGCGCCGGCGCGGCGGGCGTGGCGGCGGCCCTGGCCGCGGCGCGCGGCGGCGCGCGCGTCACGCTGGTGGAGGCCGGCGCCCTGCCCGGCGGCGAACTGGTCAGCGGCATGGCGATCGACGGCGCGCTCAACGCGCGCGGCGAATGGATCCTGGGCGGCACGGGCCGCGAGCTGCTGGCCGAGTGCGAGCGCCTGGGCGGCTACATCGGGCCGCTCAACGACTGGCGGCTGATCTGGTACGTGTGCCTGGACCCGGAGGTGATGAAGCTCGCGGTGGCGCGCTGCCTGGCGCGCGCCGGTGTGCAGCTGCTGCTGCACACCACCGCCACCGGCGTGGTGCGCGACGGCGGCACGGTGCACGCGCTGCAGGTGCGCAACAAGGAGGGCCTGACCGAGATCCGCGCGCCGCTGTTCATCGACTGCTCGGGCGACGCCGACATCGTGCGCGCCGCGGGCGGCCAGGCGCTGCACGGCGGCAGCCAGGGCGAGATGCAGCCGGTCTCCATGATGTTCCGCATGGCCGGCGTGCGCACCGCGCCGCTGCTCGAGTTCCTGCACGCGCACCCCGAGCACTTCGCGCTGGGCGAGAGCGAGGCGATCCGCCAGGGCCGCACCGACCAGGCCCTGGCCCGGGCCGCGCAGGCCCAGGGCGAGCCCACGGTGTTCCTCAAGGGCGATGGCCCGCTGGTGGCGGGCGCGATCGAACGCGGCGAGCTCTACCCCACCGCGCTCATCATGGTCCAGCCCACCTCGCGCCAGCGCGGCGAGGTCTGCCTCAACAGCACGCGCGTGGGCGGCATCGACGGCACGCGCACGCAGGCCCTCAGCGCCACGCTGGCCACGCTGTCCGACCAGGTCTGGCAATGCAGCGCGTTCATGCAGCGCCATGTGCCGGGCTTCGAGCAGGCCGGTTTCAGCGGCATCGCCACCCGCGTGGGCGTGCGCGAGACGCGCCGCATCGTCGGCCACGACAGCCTGTCGGAAGACGACGTGCTGAGCGCGCGCAAGCGCGACGACGGCATCGCCAAGGGCTCGCACCACGTGGACATCCACCAGTCGGGCACCGGGCAGATCCGCATTCCGGTGCGCGATGGGGGTTCCTACGACATTCCCTGGGGCTGCCTGCTGCCGCAGGGCGTGCGCAACGTGGTGGCGGCCGGGCGCATCTTTTCCTCGGACCGGGGCGCCAACGGCTCGGCGCGCGTGATGGGCCCCTGCCTGGCCATGGGCCAGGCCGCGGGCACCGCCGCGGCCCTGCTGCTCGACAGCGGCGCCGGTGTTGCCGACTTCGCCACCTTGCCCGTGCAGGCGCTGCGCTCGCGCCTGCAGGCCGACGGCGCCATCCTGGACGGCACGCACTGATCCCGATTTCCCCCACCACAATGAGGAGACACACCATGAAAAAAACCATCACCGCCCTGCTGCTGGCCGCCTGCGGCCTCACCGCGCACGGCGCGAGCGACTACCCCAGCGCTCCCGTGCGCATCGTGGTGCCGTTCCAGGCCGGTGGCCTGACCGACATCCTGGCGCGCGCGATCGCGCAGCACGCCAGCCCGCGCCTGGGCCAGCCCTTCGTGGTGGAGAACAAGCCCGGGGCCAGCGGCAACATCGGCGCCGACACCGTGGCCAAGAGCAAGCCCGACGGCCTGACGCTGCTGATGGGCTCGATCGGCACCAACGCGGTGAACGCCCACCTGTTCTCGCGCATGCCCTACGACACGCTCAAGGACTTCACGCCCATCAGCCTGGTGGCCAGCGGCACGCTGATGCTGGTGACCAACCCGGCCGTGCCGGCCACCGACATGCGCTCGCTGCTGGCCTATGCGCGCGCCAACCCCGGCAAGCTGACCTACGCGTCCGGCGGCGCGGGGGCCTCGCAGCACCTCGCGGGCGAGTTGCTCAAGACGATGGCGAACGTGGACATCGTGCACGTGCCCTACAAGGGCGTGGTGCAGGGCGTGACCGACGTGGTGGCCGGTCAGGTGAACATGACCTTCGACCTGGCCACGGTGGAGCCGCACATCCGCGCCGGCAAGCTGCGCCCGATCGCGGTGGCCAACGCGCGGCGTTCGTCCGCCTTCCCCGAGGTGCCCACCATCGCCGAGTCCGGCGTGCCCGGCTACGAGGTCAGCGCCTGGTACGGCCTGTTCGCGCCGGCCGGCACGCCGCCGGCCATCGTGCAGCGGCTGCAGGCCGAGGTGGTGAGCGCGCTGAAAGACCCGGCCCTGCTGCAGCGCCTGAGCGCGCTGGGCGCCGAGCCCGCCGGCAGCACGCCCGAGGAGCTGTCGCGCTTCGTGCGCAGCGAGTACGACAAGTGGGGCAAGGTGGTCCGGCAGGCTGGCATCCGGCTCGACTAGAGAACTCCCGCCGGTGCGGCCCGCCGCTGAGGCTCGCGGCCATGCAGGTGGACCGCGAAGGTGTCCCAGGGCAGTGGCGCGCCGGCCTGGCGAAGCAGGCGCCCCACCTCGCCCCGGTGGTAGCTGCCGTGCACGATCACGTGCAGCAGCATTTCCTCGCGCGTCATGCACCCTCGGTCTCCATCGGTGAAGGCGAAAGGCCAGGGCTCGGCCAGCGCCTCGGGGCTCAGGCCGCGCAGGTGGTCCAGGTACCAGCGGTCCGAGCTGCGCAGGTCATGCTTCAAGGCCTCCAGCGTCGGCGTGTCCGGCGCGTTGTCCGCCGTGAAGCCGTGCGGCTGGTGGGTCAGGTGGGCCATGAAGATCCGGTTGACGGTCAGGACGTGGTTGAGCAGCCGCAGCGCGTCGTGCCGCGCCGGGGCGTGGCCCCCGGCATCGAGCCCTTGGAGTGCGTCGACGAGTTCGCCGTGCGCCCAGGCCTGGTAGCGGAACAGGCTTTGCAGCGATGCCAGAGAGCCCATGGTCCATCTCCTTCAGAATGTGAGTCAATGGCTCACATCCTCTGACCTGGGAGGCCGCATGTCTACTCGCATTCCCGCCGTGTCCGCGCCCATGCGCAAACAACCTCGCCAGGCCCGCTCGCGCACGACGGTGGACGCGATCGTCCAGGCGGGGGCTCGCATTCTGGGCCAGCGCGGCTGGGCGGGGTTCACGACCAACGCGGTCGCGGAAGCGGCCGGCGTGAGCATCGGATCGCTCTACCAGTACTTTCCCGACAAGCACGCGCTGATCGATGCGATCCGCCGCCAGCACCTGGACGATTGCCTGTCGGCGGTGCAAAAGCCTGAGGCGGTACGTCGAAGCACTCGTCGACGACATGATCGCGGTGCACGCCGGGAACCCTGGCCTGCACCAGGTCCTGCTCGACGAGGTCCTGGCCGCCGAAGGCCTGCGCGACCCGCACAGCGCCTTCGAAAAAACCTACCTGGGCTGCCACGCCAGCGCCGTCGCCCACTACCGCGGCCAGGCGACCGCGGCGGCCGCGGACGCGCTCGCGGGCACCCTCGTGTCCGACGCGCTGGATGGCGTCATCCACAACGCCATCCGCCGCGGCGAGCTGGCGTCGACGGCGGTCCGCTCGGAACTGGTGCGCCTGCTGCTGCTGTACCTGAGGGACGTCGCCCGCCGCCGAGCCCCGGCATGAAAAAAGCCCGCGGGCCTGTCGGCTCGCGGGCTGGACCTCCCACCAGGGGGAGATCGATCCCAGGAGAACTCAGCGGTTGTAGGCCGTCTCGCCGTGCGAGGTGATGTCCAAGCCTTCGCGCTCGGCTTCTTCGCTGACGCGCAGGCCGACCATCATGTCCACGATCTTGTAGGCCACGAACGAGACCACGCCGGACCAGACGATGGTCACGAGCACGCTCTTGATCTGCACCCACAGCTGGGCGCCGATGGCGTAGTCGTCGGCCTTGACGCCGCCCAGGCTGGAGGCGGCGAACACCGCCGTCAGGATGGCGCCGACGATGCCGCCGACACCGTGCACGCCGAACACGTCGAACGCGTCGTCGGCACCCAGCATCTTCTTGAGGCCACCCACGCCCCACAGGCAGACCAGGCCGGCGATCAGGCCCAGGGCGATGGAGCCCATCGGGCCGATGAAGCCAGCGGCCGGCGTGACCGCCACCAGACCGGCGACGGCACCCGAAGCGGCACCCAGCATGGAGCCCTTGCCCTTGTGCAGCGCTTCACCCGCGATCCAGGACAGCGTGGCCGCGCCGGTGGCGAGGATGGTGTTGATGAAGGCCAGACCGGCCACGCCGTTGGCGGCACCCGCCGAGCCGGCGTTGAAGCCGAACCAGCCGACCCACAGCAGCGAGGCACCGACCATGGTCAGCGTCAGGCTGTGCGGGGTGAGCGCTTCCTTGCCGTAGCCGATGCGCTTGCCCACCACGTAGGCTCCCACCAGACCGGCGATACCGGCGTTGATGTGCACCACGGTGCCGCCAGCGAAGTCCAGCGCGCCGTCGGCGCCCAGCAGACCACCGCCCCAGACCATGTGGGCCATCGGGATGTAGCTGAAGGTGAACCAGATCACGGAGAACAGCAGCACGGCCGAGAACTTGATGCGCTCGGCGAACGAGCCCACGATCAGCGCGCAGGTGATGGCCGCGAAGGTCGACTGGAAGGCCACGAAGACGAACTCGGGGATCGTCGGCAGCAGGCCCGAGAGCGTGTCGGCCGTGATGCCCTTGAGGAAGACCTTGTCGAAGCCGCCCACGAACTTGCCTTCGCCCACGAAGGTCAGGCTGTAGCCGTAGACGCACCAGAGGATGGTGATCAGCGAGAAGATGACGAACACGTGCATCAGCACCGACAGCATGTTCTTCGAACGGGCCAGGCCGCCGTAGAACAGGGCCAGGCCCGGGATGGTCATCAGGATGACCAGCATGGTGGAGGTCAGCATCCAGGCGGTGTCGCCGGTGTCCAGCGCGGGCGCGGCGGCAGCGGCCGGCGCGGCTTCGGCGGCGGCAGCGGGGGCTGCTTCAGCCGCAGCGGGGGCCGCGGCCGGCGCGGCTTCGGCAGGGGCGGCGGCCGCGGGGGCCTCCGCGGGCGCGGCGGTCTGCGCCATGGCGTTCAGGCCACCGAAGGCCAGGCCCATGCCCAGGAACAGGGTTGCGATGAGTTTTTTCATGTCCGTGATCTTTCTTGTTCAGGGGGCGGCGATCAGAGCGCTTCCTTGCCGGTCTCGCCGGTCCGGATGCGCACCACCTGTTCCAGGGAAGTGACGAAAATCTTGCCGTCGCCGATCTTGCCGGTGCGCGCGGCACCTTCGATGGCTTCGATCACGCGCTCGACGAGCTCGTCGGACACGGCGGCCTCGATCTTGACCTTGGGCAGAAAGTCGACCACGTACTCCGCGCCGCGGTACAGCTCGGTGTGGCCCTTCTGGCGGCCGAAGCCCTTGACTTCGGTGACGGTGATGCCTTGCACGCCCATGCCGGAAAGTGCTTCGCGCACTTCGTCCAGCTTGAACGGCTTGATGATGGCTGAAACCATTTTCATGCTGTGATTCCTCTTCTAGAACGGAAGGGTGCTCAGACCGGAGGGCCGACACCGCGGTTTGCGGAGGGACCATGGAACTCCACGGCCCGGATTCAATCGCTTACACCCCCAAGCATGGACCGTGCCAACGGCCCCCGCCCGCGTACCCCCCCGGGTTCGGGTCCTGGCGGCCACCTACAGTTGGGCCGCGCGCCCGGATTTTTCAGGCGCCACCGCCGCCCCGATCGCCCACGGCCACACCAAAGCTGTGCGCACCAATTGGGTGCGGCCCATGGGGCGCCTTTTGCCCCAGCGGGTGGCCTGGGCGCGCACCGAAACAGGGAGAAACCACACATGAGTCTGTCATTGGTGCACAGCCGCGCGCTGCTCGGCCTGGAAGCCCGCCCGGTCTGCGTCGAGGTCCACCTCGCCAACGGCCTGCCCAGTTTCACGCTGGTCGGCCTGGCCGACACCGGCGTGAAGGAAGCGCGCGAGCGCGTGCGCTCGGCCATCGCCAACGCGGGGCTGGAGTTCCCGTCGAACAAGCGCATCACCGTGAACCTGGCGCCGGCCGACCTGCCCAAGGACTCCGGCCGCTTCGACCTGCCGATCGCCCTGGGCATCCTCGCTGCCAGCGGGCAGATCGACGCGGCGCGGCTGGCCGGCTGGGAGTTCGCGGGCGAGCTCTCGCTCGGTGGTGAGCTGCGGCCGGTGCGCGGCGCGCTGGCCATGAGCCTGGCCGTGCACCGGCAGGACACCGAGCGCCCGACCCGCCTGGTGCTGCCGCCGGGCAGCGCCGAAGAAGCGGCGCTGGTGCCGCAGGCGCAGGTTTACCGCGCGCGCCACCTGCTCGATGTGGTCGCGCGCTTCCTGCCCGAGCGCGAGTCCGACACGGCGCCACCGCCGCCACCCGACGAGGCCGGCTGGGCCCGCCTGGCGCCCACCGCGCGCGCCGCCCTGCCCCGCTACCCCGACCTGATCGACGTCAAGGGCCAGGTGGCCGCCAAGCGCGCGCTGGAGATCGCCGCGGCCGGCGGCCACAGCCTGTTGCTGGTCGGCCCGCCGGGCTCGGGCAAGTCCATGCTGGCCCAGCGTTTTGCCGGCCTGCTGCCGCCCATGGGCACGCTGGAGGCGCTGGAGTCCGCCGCCGTGGCCTCGCTGGCCGGGCGCTTCAGCCTGGAGCGCTGGGGCCAGCGCCCGACCTGCGCGCCCCACCACAGCGCCAGCGCCGTGGCCCTGGTGGGGGGCGGCTCGCCGCCGCGGCCGGGCGAGATCTCCATGGCGCACCAGGGCGTGCTGTTCCTCGACGAGCTGCCGGAATTTCCACGCTCGGCGCTGGAGGCCCTGCGCGAGCCGCTGGAGAGCGGCCACATCCGCATCTCGCGCGCGGCCATGCAGAGCGAGTTCCCGGCGCGCTTCCAGCTCATCGGCGCGATGAACCCCTGCCCCTGCGGTTTTCTGGGCCACCCCACGCGCGCCTGTCGCGACACGCCCGACCAGATCGCGCGTTACCAGGGCAAGCTCAGCGGCCCGCTGCTCGACCGCATCGACCTGCATGTGGAGGTGCCCGCGCTGCCGCCGGACGACCTGCTGCACGGCGCGGCCGGCGAGCCCAGCGCCACCGTGCGTGAGCGCGTGCACCTCGCGCGCCAGCGCGCACTGGCCCGCCAGGGCAGCACCAACCAGACCCTGGCCGGGCAGGCGCTGGACGCGCACGTGAACGCCGAACCGGCCGCGCTGAAGTTCCTGCACACCGCCGCCGCGCGCCTGGGCTGGAGCGCGCGCAGCACGCACCGCGCCCTGCGCGTGGCGCGCACCATCGCCGACCTCTCGGGCGCGGAAGCGGTGGCCACCGCGCACGTGGCGGAGGCGGTGCAGTACCGCCGGGTGTTGCGACACTCAGAACCCCGAAAATGAGGTATTTACATTGATTTTTGGTTTTGAACAATAGGAAGAAGGAATTCAAAATCAAGGATGCATATGCAAAAGGGACTTCGTTTTTGGTTATGGGTATTGCTGTTCCTCGGGGCCACCACGCACCTTCGGGCCAACGCCGAAGCCACATGCTTCTCCCTGTACTCGTGGGGCGATGTCTCCTTCCCCGCCGAGTGGGCGCTGACGCCGCAGCAAAAACTGCAGCACGAGTTCTTTGATGGTTATCGCGCCTACCGAGGGGATCCCTCCATGGCCGAATTCCTCTATGCGAGCTTCGGCGCCATCCCACTCCGATGTGATCCTCCGGCCCGTGGGCAGTACACCCGCTGTGAGTACTGGGGCGGGTCCACTTCATCAGGGGTGCTTTACAACGTTCCCGAGCCTTATAGCTACCGGGTGGAAGTGCGGGAACTGCGGGCGCTCAACACCCTCTGCGATGCCAAGGGGGTGTGCAAACAGAGCGATGACCCCAACGCCTACGCAGCCTGCGTGACACCCACCTACATGCCCTACACCGTGACGCTGGTTGGCACCCACGACACCGTCGACAAGGAACTCACGCCCATCGATCTCACGGCCCAGGTATCGCTCGACGGCAGGCCGATCACCCAGCACCCCGTCAAGGTTCAGCTTTCCGACAACGGCCAGCATGGCGGCCTGCTGTGTGGGGCGGGATGCAACCACTGGCGAACCGACAGCAACGGCCGGCTGCTGCTGCAGTACGTGCCCAAGCAACGCTCCAACACCCCCATCACCTTCACCGCCACCTGCACCGACTGCAGCAACTCGGGCCGGTGGACGGTGAAGTCGCGAAAGGAAGTGGTGATCGGGTTCTTCAACGGGGTGGCGAATACGAGAGAGGCAGCACAGAAAAGCATTGACCGGCTCGAAGTCGAATTCGGCTCTCAGCACAATGAAGCGCCACTCAAGTACGACTGGTTCTACAACCAGACCGCTTGCGGGGAAGGTGTGATGGGCAAACCCTCGTGCCTTGAAGACGTGGCCGAGGTGTTCGAGCAGCGCAGCCGGGAACTGGGCGGCGTGTTCGCCGACCGCTGGGAAACCTTCTGGGACATTCTGACCGGGCGCCATCAGCACGACACCTCGACCACCGGGCGCCTGCTCCACCTGCTGGGCACCGGGGGAAACGCCTTGTTGCAGTGGCTGGACGCCACCGCCAGCGCCGCCCTCAACCAGCTGACAGCCAGCACGCTCAAGCTGCTCACGCTGTTCACCCAGTCCCCCACCTACGAAAACCGGGCCGCCCACCTTGAACGGCTGCTGCGCTATGCCGACGAGGGCGCCAGCCTGCTGCTGGTGGCCCACTCGCAAGGCAACCTCTTCGTCAACAACGCCCACGATGCCATCCGGGCTGCGCGTCCGAACGTCGCGGCCCAGGTGGTGCATGTCGCTCCAGCTTCGCCCACGCTGCGAGGCGACTATGTGCTCGCCAGCATCGACCTGGTCATCAACGGTTTGCGCCTCACCGGTGCCAACAGCGTGCCGCCCGCCAACATCACCATTCCCCCGCGCCTCAGGGACGCGACGGGCCATGGCTTCGAGCCTACCTACCTCGACACGGCGCGCGCGGCCTACGCCCGCACCCGGGGCTTGATCGTCCAGTCGCTGGACACGCTCATCCACTGACCCACCCACGCACCATGAACCATCATCGTTTTCTCATTTCAATGTTTTCGCTGTTGCTGGTCGCTTGGCTGCCGGCCTGCGGCGGTAACACCACGTCCAGCAACGCGCCGGGCGGCACGCCGCCCCCCGGTTCACCCGCCCCGGCATCGCCCACCCTGGCCGAACAGATCAAGGCCCTGGAAGACAGCGGCCAACTGCCCCAACTGGACCGCTCCAGCGATCTTCGAGGGCCCGATGGCGACAACAACGGCATCCGCGATGACATCGATGCCTGGATCGCGGCCCTGCCCATCACGGATGTGCAAAAGAAAGCAGCGCAACAGGCCGCCCGTGTGCGGCAAGCCGAGTTGCTGGTGGACCAGAACAACAAGGCCGAACTGGACAGGCTGGGCGATGTGTCAATGGCCAGTGTGAAATGCTTGCGACTATCTTTCATGCCTGACTACCAACAGGGCTATGACTTGAGCAGCAAGATCGAAGCCATCACCGCCAACACCAAGCTGCGCGCCAAGCAATACCTTGCCTACAACCGCGCTGTCTCGGGCAGCGCCGGTCGATTGCCCGAGGGCAACACGTGCGATCCCTGACCACGTCTGTCACCGTGGCATCCCATGGCGGACGCTCTTTCAACGACCCGTCGGAAGCCCCTAGTCGATCCGAATGCCCGCTTCCTTCACCACGCTGGCGTAGCGCTGCACGTCGTTCACCAGCGTGCGCATGAACTCATCGCGCGAACGCGGGGCGACCAGCTGCCCCAGGCCGGCCAGCTTGGCCTTGATGCCCTCCTGGGCGAGCGAGCGGTTCAGGCTGGCGTGGAGCTTGTCCAGCACGTCGGTGGGCGTGCCGGCCGGCGCAAGCAGGCCGAGGTTGCTGGAGATGTCCACGTCCTTGATGCCCGACGAGGCCAGCCCGGGCACGCCGGGCAGCATGGGGGAGGGGTTGGCGCTGAGCACCGACAGCGCGCGCAGGCGGCCACCGGCGATGTGCGGCACGGCGCCGGCATCGGCCACGGTGAAGCGCACTTCGTTGGACAGCAAGGCGGTGAGGGCCGGGCCCACGCCCTTGTAGGGCACGTGCAGGAATTTGACGCCGGCCGAACGGGCCAGCAGCTCGGCCGAGAGGTGGGGCGCCGCGCCGTTGCCGCTGGAGGCGTACGTGATCTCGCCGGGCTGGGCGCGCGCGGCCTGGATCAGCTCCTGCACCGTGTGTTCGCGCGCCGCGCTGTTGACGGCCAGGATGAAGGGTGACTCGGTGACGAAGCCCACCGCCGTGAACGACTTCACCGGGTCGTAGCTCAGCTTGTTGTACAGCGCGGCGGCCGACGCGTGGCTGATGGTGCCGGTGATGTAGAGCGTGTGGCCATCGGGCGCGGCGGCCGCGACGTTGGCCGCCCCGATGGTGGTGCCGGCGCCGGGGCGGTTGTCGACGATGACGGGTTGCCCCAGGTCCTGCGCCATGCGCTCGGCGATCGTGCGGGCCGCGACGTCGGTCGAGCCCCCCGGCGGGAAAGGCACGACCAGGCGGATGGGCCGGTTCGGGAAAGGCGCCTGCGCGTGCGCGGGCATGGCCAGCGCGGCGGCCATGCCGGCCGCGGAGATCAACACGGTGCGACGGTTGGGGTTCATGGTGAGGGCCCTCGGGTCAGATGGATTGTTCGGCTTCGCTGCGCACCACGTCCAGGCCGCAGGCGGACATCAGCCGGGCCAGCGTGCGAATCTCTTCGGGGCGGGGGCGCGGCATGGGCGCGCGCATCAGGGGCGAATCGATCAGGCCGCGCAGCCAGGTGGCAATCTTGTAGCGCACGTGCAGTCGGCCCGGCTCCGAATACACGTATTCGTGCAGCTGCGCCATGCCGCCGTTCCAGATCTCGCGCGCGGCCTTCAGATCGAGCCGCTCGAAGGCCTCGATGTGCGCCAGCATGGGCTCCATCGCGTAGTTGAAGGAGCCGCTGATGGCGCCGTCGAACTGCCAGCCGGAGGCCAGGTAGTCGTGGAAGAGGTGGGCGCTGGACGGCAGGACCGCCACGTCGGGCAGGTGCTCACGCAGCGCGCGGGCGATCACCCGGGCGCCCTGGGGCGAATAGGTCATCTTCCAGCCCATCACATTGGGCACGGCGCGGCAGATCGCCAGCGTGGCCTCCAGCGGCAGGCCCAGCCCCCACTGCGGTGTGGCGTTGGAGATCGGGTGCGCGAAGATGGGCAGGTCCACCGCCTCCTGCTGCAGGCGGATCTGGTCCAGCCACACCTCGGGGTAGCGGGCCGCGTCCCAGGCCACCGACACGTCCATGGAACCGGCGGGCGGGATGACGAAGATGCCGTCCACGCCGAATTCCTTGGCGTCCTGCGCCGCCTGCACGGCGTCCTTGGTCGTCCAGCCGAAGGTGCCGGCCAGCACCGGCAGCCGGCCGCCGGCTTCCTCCATCACGATCTCCAGCACGCGGCGCTTCTCCTCGCGGCTCAGGTACGAGACCTCGCCCGCTTCGGGGTTCGCGATCAGGCCGCCGACCTGGGCGAAGCGGTGGTCCGCGTAGTAGCGCACCAGCCGGCGCAGCCCGGGCTCGTCGATCTCGTCGTCCTTCAACGGAAGGACCATGGCGGTGTAGAGGCGGTGGGACAGTTTTTTCCGGTCGTCGTCGGACATGGGCATGTGAGGTCTCCTGAGGGCATTGAAATGGCGGTGTCCACGCACGAGATCTCTTGCCCGACCCATGCCAAGAACGGTTCCGAGCGGGAATTACAGCCCCAGCCCGTCCCTGCATCAAGCGGAAGATTTTGAACAACTCATCAGGAAGATTGAACAATCCAGGAGGGGTCGGCCGTCCGGCGGCGGGCGGCCCGTTCCAGCCGCGCCCGCAACGCGAGGTCGTCCCACGGCATGGCCTCGAGGCAGTAGCGCCACTGCGCCTCGGGCACCGGTGCACCGGACTCCATGGCATCGCACAGGCGCAACACCGCCAACCTCCGATGGCGAAAGCGGATGCTGCGCTCCAGCAGCGCCATCAGGGCCTCCTGCGCGCGCTGTGGATTCGCCCCGGCGCACGCGGCCTGTTGCTTCATGGCCCGCACGGCCGCTCTGCTTCTGCTCATGCCGGCATTGTGGTTCCGCGTGCGCGTTTCAGGTGATCGCTCGAAGCGATCGCTATAGCACCGCGCTGACTTGTTGCGGACGGGGGGTCTTCCTACGATCCGCCCCACTCAACCAGCGCCTTTTTGCACATCACCATGAAAACCCAAGTCGCCATCGTCGGGGCAGGCCCGGCGGGCATGCTGCTTTCGGAAATCCTTCACCACCACGGCATCGACAGCGTCGTCGTGGAACGCCAGAGCCGCGACTACGTCCAGGCGCGCATCCGCGCCGGCGTGCTGGAGCAGACCACCGTGGACATGCTGCGCCAGTACGGCCTCTCGGCGCGCATGGACCAGGAAGGCCATGCGCACGACGGCATGAAGATCGTGTGGGCCGGCCGCAGCGAGTTCTTCATCGACGTGCACAAGCACGTGGGCAAGCGCTTCGTCGCCTACGGCCAGACCAGCATCCAGGAAGACCTGTTCGCGGCGGCCGACCGGCGCAACGCCCGCGTGATCTTCAACGCGGGCGAGGTCGCGCTGCACGGTGTCGACACCGATGCGCCCAGCGTCAGCCTGCAGCTCAATGGCCGCCGCGTCACCATCGAGTGCGACTACATCGCCGGCTGCGATGGCTTCCATGGCGTGTCCCGCCGCGCGATCCCGGCCGACGTGCTGAAGGAGTTCGAGAAGATCTACCCGTTCGGCTGGCTGGGCATCCTCACGCCGCAACCCCCGTTGCCGGACATCGTGTACGCCAACCACCCGCGCGGTTTCGCGCTCGCGTCCATGCGCAGCCCGACGCTGAGCCGCTACTACATCCAGGTGCCGCTGGACACCAACATCGAGGACTGGCCGGACGCGCGCTTCTGGTCCGAACTCAAGGCGCGTTTTCCGGCCGGCATGGCCGCCTCGATCGTGGAGGGGCCTTCGATCGAGAAGTCCATCGCGCCGCTGCGCAGCTACGTGGCCGAACCCATGAGCTACGGCCGGCTCTTCCTCGCCGGCGACGCGGCGCACATCGTGCCGCCCACGGGCGCCAAGGGCCTCAACCTCGCCTTCTCGGACGTGCACTACCTGAGCCGCGCGCTCGATCACCGCTACCGCACCGGCAGCCCGGACCTGCTGGCCAGCTACAGCGAGACGGCGCTGCGGCGCGTGTGGCACTCCGTGCGCACGTCCTGGTACCTGACCAACCTGCTGCACCGCTTCCCCTCCTCGACCGCCTTCGACCAGCGCGCGCAGGAGTACGAGCTGGATTTCCTGAAGTCCTCTCCCAGCGCGCAAGTGGCCCTTGCCGAACAGTACGCCGGCCTCCCTTTGGAACACACCTGATGACACCCCAGACACGCGACTACCACGACATCCCGGGCACCTACGTGTTCGACGGCACCCATCAGCGCATGGGCTACGGGCTCAACATGTTCTGCAAATCGCTGGACATCGCGGACCACCGCGACGCCTTCCGCGCCGACCCGCAGGCCTGCCTGGCCCGCTACCCGATGACAGAGGCCCAGCGCGAGGCCGTGCTCCAGCGCGACTGGCTGGCCCTGCTGCGCCTGGGCGGCAACATCTACTACACCTTCAAGCTGGCCATCTTCGACGGCCTGAGCATGCAGCACGTCGGGGCCGCCATGTCGGCCACGCCGACGACGGTCGAGGACTTCCGGCGAATGATGGTGGGCGGCGGCCGCGCGGTCGCGGGCCTTCGCAGCCGGCAACAGAACCGGGAGGCGGCCCATGGCTAAGGTGATTGGTGGCGTGGGCACCTCGCACGTGCCCGCGATCGGCGCCGCGGTCGATGGCGGCAAGACGCAGGAGCCGTACTGGAAGCCGGTGTTCGACGGCATGCAGGCGGCCAGGGACTGGATCGCGCGCGCGAAGCCGGACGTCTGCATCGTCGTCTACAACGACCACGCGTCCTGCTTTTCCCTGGCGCTCACGCCCACGTTCGCGCTGGGGGTGGCCGAGCGCTACCAGCCGCACGACGAGGGCTACGGCCCCCGTCCGGTGCCGGTGGTCCAGGGTGCGCCCGAACTGTCCTGGCACCTGGCCGAATCGCTGATCCTGGACGAGTTCGACATCACGGTGGTTTCCGAGATGACGGTGGACCACGGCCTGACGGTGCCGCTCTCCGTGCTGTTCGGCCAGCCGACGTCCTGGCCCTGCCAGGTGATCCCGCTGTGCGTGAACGTCATCCAGTACCCGCCCCCCACGGGCCGGCGCTGCCTGAAGCTGGGCCAGGCGATCCGCAAAGCCATCGAGGCCTACCCCGCCGACGTGCGCGTGGCCGTGATCGGCACCGGCGGCCTCTCGCACCAGCTGCAGGGCGAACGGGCCGGCCTGATCAACGCCGAATTCGACAACGCCTGGCTGGACGATTTTGTCGCCACGCCCGAGCAGGTCGCTCAAAAGGACCACCTCGAACTCCTGCGCGAAGCCGGCTCGGAAGGGCTGGAGTGCGTGATGTGGCTCGTCATGCGCGGGGCCCTGCAAGCCGAGGTCGACGTGGTGCACCGCTTCTATCACGTCCCGGCGTCGAACACGGCCTACGGGCTGCTCGTGCTCGAGGACGTGGACCCCCCGCTTCACACCACCACCTGACGATCCGGCCACGCATCGGATCGCGCCCCCTCACCCCACCAGGAGACAACATGACAACGACATCCCCACGGCCACACCGCTCTCGACTCTCGACCTGGATCGGCCGCCTGGCGGTCTGCGCCGCGCTGCTCCCGGGCGCCCATGCCGCCAGCGCCAACACGCCCGCCGACTGGCCAAGCAAACCGATCCGCCTGATCGTCGGCTTTCCGCCCGGCAGTTCCCCGGACGTGATCGCGCGGGCCCTGGTGCCGGGGCTGACGGAGGCGCTGCGCCAACCCGTGGTGGTGGAGAACAAGTCGGGCGTGACCGGCATGATCGCCGCCGAGGCCGTCGCGCGCGCGCCCAACGACGGCTACACCTTCCTGGTGACCTCCGGCAGCGCGATGTCGATTTCCGTGCACACCCTGCCGCGCCTGCCGATCCAGCCGGACAAGGACCTGATGCCGGTGGCCGCGGCGGCCCGGATCGAACTGTTCCTGGTGTCGGATGCGCGCCTGGGCTTCAACGACTTCCAGGGCTTCCTGGCCTACGCCAAGGCCCACCCCGGCAAGCTGTCCTACGCGACCCCGGGCAACGGCAGCGCGCCGCACGTGGCGGCCGAGATGCTCAAGGAGCAGGCCGGCATCCGGGCCGAGCACGTGCCCTACCGGGGCTCGTCGCCCGCGCTGCAGGACCTGCTGGGCGGTGTCGTGCAGTTCGCCTTCGACCCCGGCATCGCGCTCGAACACATCCGCGCGGGCCGGCTTCACCTGCTGGCGGTCGGCACCACCAAACGCTCACCGCTGTTCCCGGCCACGCCCACCATCCAGGAGCAGGGCCTGGCGGGCTTCGACGCGGGCACCACGCACGGCGTCTACGCCCCCGCCGGCACCTCCGCGGCGATCGTGGCCCGGATGAACGCCGAGATCAACAAGCTGCTGGCCTCGGCAGCGGTGGCGCAACAGATCCGCGCCCTGGGCGCGGAAGCCACGCCCATGACCCCCGCGGACTTCGGGGCGCAGATCCGGCGCGACAGCGAGCGCTACGGCGCCATCGTCAAAGCCCGCGGCATCAAAGAGTAAACCGCCATGCGCCTCTTCTCCCATGACGAACGGCCCGTGCACCTGGGCGCCTACCCCAGCGAGCGGCTGAGCCGCCGGGCCGCCGCGCCCGACCTGGACCACATTCGCGAGACCGGCGTGCTGCGCCCACCGCGCGAACCCGGGCCCCGCTCCACGCTCGCGTCCTCCATCAGCCGCTTCATGTGCGCGCTCGACCAGGTGCGCGAAGGCGACCGCAACCCGACCGAGGCGGAGATCCCGTCGAGTCCGCGCGAGCGGGCCGAACACCTCAAGTCCGCCGCCTACTTTCTGGACACCTCGATCGCGGGCGTGTGCCGTCTGGACGCGGGTGATCTGCTGGCGCAACCGGTGGAACACCCGGACTTCCGCACCGCGACCTACGAGCAGTCGGAAACCAAGCTGCGGCTGCGCTTCAACCCCAACGCCGTGCTGCGCCAGATGAAGCGTTCGATGGCCTTGTGCGAGTCGGGCATCGAGCACCACACGCACGCGCTGGTCCTGATGGTCGAGCACCCCCGCGACCCCTCGAAGGACGAGCCCGGTTCGGACTGGATCGTCGGCATGCAGGCCTGGCGCGCCGCGCTGCGCGCGGCCGAGACGGCGGCGGTCCTGGCCAACTACCTGCGCATCCTCGGCTACGAAGCGCGCAGCCACACCGCCACCACCACCAACGTGAACCTCCTGCGCCTGGCGGTGTCCAGCGGGCTGGCGCGGCGGGAAGGCGACACCGTCGTCAACCCCTTCATCGGCGACCGTTTCGGCCTGGCCGTGGTCACCACCAACCTGGCGCTCGAGCCCGACCAGGCCCTGGCGCCACCCTCGCTCGCCGAACGCTTCCATGCCCAGGGCCCGAGCTGGTGGATCGGCTCGGCGAGCCCGAAAAACGCCTCCAATGCGATCGACTTCCAGGGCCGCCACTACCGGGACAGCCGCTACCCGGTCGAGACGCTCAAGCGGGTCGACGAGACCACCACCTACATCGACGAAGCCCGCATCCCGCGCGTGCCCAAGAGCAGCGAGTTCTTCCTGCGGGCCGCGTTCGGCGACCTCGGCAAGACCACGCAGGACATGTCCAAGGACGGTTATTCGGTCGCCAAGGCGCCCCTGGCTGCGGCGCTGCGCCTGGCGCTGAACGTGTACTCGGTGCTGCAGCGGGGCGAGCCGGCGGCCGAGCAGGCCCCCTACAGCGATCCGGCGCACAACGCGGACCTGGTGAAGGCGACGCTGCATTTCCTCGGCGCGGACCTGGCCGGCATTTCCCGCGCGCCGGCGTGGGTCTGGTACTCGCACCGGCAGGACGGCACCGAAATGCCGGTGGCCCACCCCTTCGCGGCCACCGTGATGATCGACCAGGGCTACGAAACCATGGAAGGCGCCTCGGGCGACGACTGGATCTCCAGCGCCCAATCGATGCGCACCTACATGCGCGCGGGCCTGGTGTGCGGGGTCCTCGGCGACCACCTGCGCAACCTCGGCTTCAGCGCCACGGCCCATTCGGCGGCCGACAGCGACGTCATCCAGACCCCGCTGGTGCTGCTGGCCGGCCTGGGCGAGGTCAGCCGGATCGGCGAGACGATCCTCAACCCGTTCCTAGGCCCGCGCAGCAAGACTGGCGTCATGACCACGGACTTTCCGGTCCAGCCCGACAAACCCATCGACTTCGGCCTGCAGAACTTCTGCGACTCCTGCAACAAGTGCGCGCGCGAGTGCCCATCGGGCGCGATCTCGGCGGGTCCGAAGGTGATGTTCAACGGCTACGAGATCTGGAAAGCCGACGTCGAGAAATGCACGCGCTACCGGATGACCAACCTGGGCGGCGCCATGTGCGGCCGCTGCATGAAGGCCTGCCCCTGGAACCTGCCCGGGCTGGTGCAGGAGAAACCCTTCCGGTGGGCGGCCATCCACATGCCGGTCGCGGCCCAATGGCTCGCGCGGCTGGACGATGCCCTCGGACGGGGTGGCATCAACGCCAGGAAAAAGTGGTGGTGGGACATCACGAACGATGGCACCGGCCGGATCGTGCAGGCCCAGGAGGTCAACACGCGCGGCCTGAACAAGCACATCCGGTTGAAGCACGAAGACCAGACGCTGGCGGCCTACCCCGCGCCGCTGGCCCCCCTGCCCCTGCCGATGCCCAGTCCCCTGGACCGCGAGGCCGGCATCGAGGCGTACCGGCAGCTGCTCAGCCCCCAGCAACACCAGCAGCGCATCAAGGACGGCGACACCGACAACCTCGTTCCGCCCCTGCGCCCGCTGGTCGAGGCGCCGCCCGTGATCGTCGCGCGCATCGGCCGCCGCTGGCAGAGCTCGGCCGACGGCAAGATCGACCTGTTCGAGATCGTGTCGAAAGACGGCCAGCCCCTGCCCGCCTGGGCGGCCGGCGCCCACGTCGACGTCACCGTCACGCCGGAGTACATCCGGCAGTTCAGCCTGGCGGGCAACCCCGCCGAGCGCGGGCACTACCTGCTGGGCATCCTGCGCGAGGACCAGGGCCGGGGGGGCTCGCTCAAGATCCACCAGATGCTGCGGCAGGACACGCCGGTGGTGATCTCGCGGCCGCGCAACCACTTCCCCATCGTGCCCTCGGCCCGGCGGCACGTGCTCATGGCCGGCGGCATCGGCGTCACCCCGCTGATCGCGATGGCGCACGAGCTGCACGCGATGGGCGCCGACTTCGACCTCTACTACAAGTCCAGGACACGGGCCCAGGCCGCGTTCATTCCGGAACTCGAGGCCATGCCCTGGGCCAGCCGGGTGCACTTCCACTTCAGCGACGAACGCCGGCTCGACATCGCGGACGTCCTGCGCGATCCGGTGCCGGACAGCCACCTGTACACCTGCGGCCCCTCGGCCTTCATGGACGCGGTGTTCGACACCGCCAGCGGATTCGGCTGGCCCGAGGAGAGCCTGCACCGGGAGTACTTCTCGGTGCCGGAGGCCCCCGCGCGCGAGCGCCACCCCTTCGTGCTGCGCCTGGCGCGCTCCGCCCGGACCATTCCCGTGACCGCCGAGCAATCGGCGGTCCAGGCGCTCGCCGCCTGCGGGCTGCAGGTGGACGTCAAGTGCAGCGACGGCCTGTGCGGTGTGTGCGCCGTTCCCTACATCGAAGGCGAGGTGGACCACCGCGACTTCGTGCTGAGCAAGGAACAACGGAAAACCAGGATGGTGCTGTGCTGCTCCCGCGCCGCCGAGGCGGATGCGGAGGTCGTGCTGGATCTGTAACCGGCGGCGCCGCCAGGCGCTGCCATTCGCGCTCGCCCCGAGCGCTTCCCACGGAAGGAGACAACATGAAGAAGAAGAGTGTGATCGGCGCGTGCCTGCTCGTGCCGCCCCTCGCGTTCGCCCAGGCCCCGGGCGGCACATCGTCGGTCCAGCTGTATGGGCGCCTGGACGTGTCCGTCAACGCCGTGCGCATGTCCGGCACGGCCGTGACGCCCGCCCGCCGCCACACGCTGCTGTCCAGCGACACCTCGCGCTGGGGCGTGCGCGGCACGGAGGATCTGGGCGGTGGGCATCAGGCCTTCTTCAAGCTGGAGCAGGGCTTCAACGCCGACACCGGCACCCTGTCCAGCCCCACGCAGGCCTTCAACCGCGAAACCGTGGTGGGCCTGCGCCACGCCACGCTGGGCAGCCTGGCCCTGGGCAGCCAGTTCACGCCCAGCATCGCGATGTCGCTGCGCATCGACCCGTTCCAGCGCTCGAGCATGGGTGCCATGCAGACGCTGTTCCAGCGCGGGGGTGCGGCGGGCAACCTGGGCTATCCGGTTCAATACAACAACGCGATCCAGTACACCTCGCCCACCGTCGGCGGCTTCGTGGGCCGCGTGATGGTGGCGACCAACGAGGGCGCCTCACCGTTTGGCCATCCCGCCAGCTATGCCCTGGAATACGCCCAGGGCGCGCTGTACGTCGGCGCCGTCTACGACCGCCTGAACACCACCGGCGCCTCGGCGGGCCAGCCCGGGCGGGCCTCGGTCTCCACCGACACGGTCAGCCTGGGCGCGAGCTACGACTTCCGGGTGGCGAAGCTGTACGGCTACCTGATCAAGTCCGATGTCGATGGCTCGTTCGGCATGCGCGGCGGCTCCGTCGGCGTCAAGGTGCCGGTGGGGCCGGGTGAAATCAACGCCACCTACCAGGTGCGCAACGTCGACGACACCGCCGGCTCGGACGCGCGCCTGTGGGCGGTGCAGTACCTGCAACCCCTGTCCCGGCGCACCTCGGTGTACGTGAGCATCGCCCACCAGCGCAACGACGGCGCGGCCGCGTTCGGCCTGTGGCCCAGCCGCGCCGACGCGGGCGGCAGCCCGGCCGCGGGCGCGGACGTCCGAGGGGTCCAGATCGGCATGCGCCACGTCTTCTGACCCGGGCGGAAAGGCTCAGGGCCTGACCCCCAGGGCCAGCGCGCGCGCGCACGAGCGGCACATGGCGACGAAGGCCTGGGCCGCTGGCGAGAGCGGGGGCTCGCGGCGGTAGACCACGCTGTTGACATAGCGCGGCACCGCCTCCCGCAGCTTGAGGGTCGCGAGTCCGTCGCCCATGAGACCGCGGTCGATCATCACGGCCGGGATGACGGCCATCCAGTCGGTGCCGCGCACCAGGGCCGCCAGCTGGGTCAGGGACTCGCACGTGGCCGCGATGAGGGGCGCCGGCAACCCGTGCTCGATGTGGTACTGCGTCACCGTGCCACCCGGGCCGCCCGGCGAGCCCAGCAGCACCCATTCGGTCTCGAGCAGCTCGCGGATGGAATCGGCGCCCGCCAGCGGGTGGTCTTCCCGGGCGATCACGGCCAGATCGCTGCGGAACAGCTCCACGCTCGTCAGGTTGGGTGACACGCCTTCGCCAGGCACCGCCGTGATCGCGAGTTCCACTTTGCCCTGTTGCAAGGCGGACTCCAGGTGCTCGTACACCCCGCTGGTCAGGTTCAGCCGCACGTCGGGAAAACGCTTGTGGAAGTCCGGCACCACGTGGTGCAACAGGGTCGCGGTCGGCGTGGGGCCCAGGCCAATGCTGAGGTGACCGCCGCTCTTGCCACGCAGGCGATCGGCGTCGCTGAGGATCTGGCGCGACTCGCGATCGACGATCTGCGCGCGCTCGTAGATTTGCCGGCCTTCCGCCGTCAAGGTGATCCCATGGGTCGATCGCACGATCAGCCTCAGCTTCAGCTCGTTTTCAAGCGCCTGGATGCTGGTGGTCAAGCCCGCCTGGGACACGTCGAGCTCTCGCGCGGCTCTGCGAAAACTGCCAAACTCGACAATGGCCAGGAAAGTTCGCAGCTGCTGAAGTGTCATGTCGTGATCACCGCAGGAAGCGGCCCGGGAATTATCGCGGACAAGCGCACGCGATAAGGCTCGAGATTTCCCGCATGCCACCGTGCCCGCGCGGCCATTCGACTGCTGTTAAGGTTCCGCTTTCACCGCCGCTTTCACCGCTTCAGGAGACTTCCTTGACGTACCCCAACACCCAACTCTTCATCCAAGGCCAATGGCGCGATGCCCAAGCGGGCGAGACGCTGGCCGTGTTCAACCCGGCGACCGGCAAGGAAATCGGGCGCGTGGCGCACGCGCGCCAGGCCGATCTGGACCTGGCCCTGGCCGCCGCGCAGAAGGGCTTCGAAACCTGGCGCGACACGCCGGCCATCGAGCGCGCCAAGGTGATGCGCGCGGCCGCCGGCCTGATGCGCGAGCGCGCCGGCGCCATCGCCCGCCTGCTCACGCAGGAGCAGGGCAAGCCGCTGGCCGAGGCCAAGGGCGAGGCCATGGCCGCCGCCGACATCCTGGAGTGGTTCGCCGACGAAGGCCTGCGCGTCTACGGCCGCATCGTGCCCTCGCGCGGCAACCTGGCCCTGCGCCAGATGGTGCTGAAAGACCCGGTCGGCCCGGTGGCCGCGTTCACGCCCTGGAACTTCCCCATCAACCAGGTCGTGCGCAAGCTCGCGGCGGCGCTGGCCACGGGCTGCTCCATGATCGTCAAGGCGCCCGAAGAAACCCCGGCCGCGCCGGCCGAACTGGTGCGCGCCTTCGCCGACGCCGGCCTGCCCGCGGGCGTGCTCGGCCTGGTCTACGGCACGCCGTCCGAGATCTCCAGCTACCTGATCGCGCACCCGGTCATCCGCAAGATCACCTTCACCGGCTCCACGCCGGTGGGCAAGCAACTCGCGGCCATGGCCGGCCAGCACATGAAGCGCGTGACCATGGAGCTGGGCGGGCACGCACCGGTGATCGTGGCGGAAGACGCCGACGTGGCCCTGGCCGTGAAGACCGCGGGCGGCGCCAAGTTCCGCAACGCGGGCCAAGTCTGCATCTCGCCCACGCGTTTCCTGGTGCACGAGAGCATCGCCAAGGAGTTCTCGGCCGCGCTGGTCAAACACGCGGCCGGCCTCGCGGTGGGCGACGGCACGGCCGAGGGCACGCAGATGGGCCCGCTGGCCAACCCGCGCCGCGTCACGGCCATGGCCGAGTTCACCAAGGACGCCGTGGAGCGCGGCGCCACGCTGGCCACCGGCGGCGAGCGCATCGGCGACGAAGGCAACTTCTGGCGGCCCACCATCCTCACCGACGTGCCACTCGAAGCCCGCGTGTTCAACGACGAGCCCTTCGGCCCCATGGCCGCCGTGCGCAGCTTCAACACCCTGGACGAAGCCATCGCCGAAGCCAACCGCCTGCCCTACGGCCTGGCCGGTTACGCCTTCACGCGCTCGCTGAAAAACGCCGACCTGCTCGCGCGCCGGGTGGAAGTGGGCATGCTGTGGGTCAACATGCCCGCGATGCCCTCGGCGGAAATGCCGTTCGGCGGCATCAAGGATTCGGGCTACGGCTCCGAAGGCGGTCCGGAGGCCATGGAGGCCTACCTGAACTCGCGCGCCGTGGCGATCATGAACGTCTGATCGCTCGATGCGAAGGCCTAGGAACCCGGGTTCCTGGGCCTGGCCACCGGCGCCAGCAACTGATGCGCCCGCAGGCCGAACACGTGGGCAATGCGCTCCACGTTGTCCAGTGAAATGTTGCGCGCCTGCCGTTCCACGTGGCCGATGAACGTGCGGTGCAACCCGGCCTCATGGGCCAGGTCTTCCTGGGACCAGCCCCGCTCGGCGCGCAGCCGGATCATGTTCAGGGCCAGGGCCTCTCGGGCCGAAATGAGGGTTGGCGGAGCGCTGGCCGATGAACGAGACATCGCTCAAGTCTCTGGCTGTGACGTGTTTGAGTCAGCCTCCTTTAAGTCACATTATGATGCGCATACCGCAATGTCAGTCGCTGCACGCGAATTCCAGAAGAACTCGCGTGCAGCCGCAAGGAGATGTGTATGGGCTTTTTTTCAGTAGCGCCGGAAGTGTTCCGAAGGCGCAAGGCCGAAGCGGCCATTCAAACGCAGTTTGAACTGTGCCGCAACATGGGTGTTTCTCTGGGTCGCCCAGCGACCCTGGCCCGGCAGGTCATTGAACTCGCATTCAACGACCTGCCGGGATTGTCGGATGGACGCCTCCAGGGCTGGGCCCTGACGACCACTGTGCTGGTCATGGCGTTCATGCGCAAGGAATCGCCTCAGGCAATGCGCATTCTCTGCGCCGTGGCATTGACCAGGATGCTGCTGGCGGCGAGCGATGAGGGCTCGCTGTGCGCCCTCTCCCTGGAAGAGGAAGCGCTGCTGCAAACTGCCCAGGAACTGATCCTGCAGTTCAACGCACAGCAGCGGATCTCGTCAGGCCTGTGATGGGGCTTGGCGCCCCGCCAACCTCACTTGTTCGGGCCGATGCGGTGCGTGAAGGCCACCACCAGCGCGGTCACGAAGAAGAAGGCCTGCAGTTCCAGGCGCCAGCCGCCGGTGTTGGTGAGATCGAACCAGTGGCCCATGTGCGCCAAGCCCACGGCGAAGGCCATGTTGATCGCGATGACCAGGGCCGCCGGCACCACCCACACGCCCGCGAGCAGGAACAGCGGCGCCACGAACTCGCCCAGGTACACGCCATAGGCGAGGAAGCCGGGCAGGCCCTTGGCGACCAGCATGCCTTCGATGCCGCCCACGCCGCCGGTGATCTTGGCCCAGCCGTGCAGCACCATCAGGAGCGCGAGCGTCCAGCGCAACAGGATGACGCCGAGCCGGGGGTGGTTGAAAAGGTTGTTGAGCAGGTTCATGGTGAAAAGGTTTTAAGAAGCCAACATCAAAAAGGGGATGTACGGAAGGCAGAGCCGCCGCCGCATGAGGAGGTTCCCGGCACGCGCCGCCGCAACGCCCGGTGACAAGGTCGGTGACCTACTGGCGCTTCCAATGCCTGTACCCGCGCCATCCCCACACCGCCACGCACCCGGCGCCCAGCACCAGCGCCAGCCAGCCCAGGCCCGCCGAGCCCGCGACGATGTCCCGCAGCGCCGGCGACTGGAGGCGGTGGGGTGCGATCAGCACGATCAGGCCGATGGCGGCGAGCAACACGCCTTTCCAAAGCAGATCGTCGTTGGGCCGTGGGTTCTTCGACGTCATCGTTCTCCGTCCTCACAGATTCGGCGCCAGCCAGCGCTGCAGCTCGTTGCGCGCCACCGCGCTGCGCTCGGCCAGGTCGTCCACCTGGTCGTCGCCGATCTTGCCGACGTTGAAGTAGGTGCTCTGCGGGTGGGCGAGGTAGAAGCCGCTCACGCTGGCCGCCGGGGTCATGGCCAGGCTTTCGGTCAGGCCCATGCCGATGTCCTCGCACTGCAGCACGTCGAACATCGCGCGCTTGACGGAATGGTCCGGGCAGGCGGGGTAGCCCGGCGCCGGGCGGATGCCCTGGTACTTTTCCTTGATCAGCTCTTCGTTGCTCAGCGCCTCGTCGGCCGCGTAGCCCCAGAGGTCGGTGCGCACGCGGTGGTGCATGCACTCGGCCAGCGCCTCGGCCATGCGGTCGGCCAGGGCCTTGAGCATGATGGCGGAGTAGTCGTCGAGGTCGTCGAGGAACTGCTTTTCCTTCTTCTCCACCCCCAGGCCGGCGGTCACGGCGAACATGCCCACGTAGTCGTTGGCCTCGCCCTGGGGCGCGACGAAATCGGCCAGGCAGCGGCTGGGGCGCATCACGCCGTCGATCTCGTGCTTCTCGGCCTGTTGGCGCAGGCCGTGCCAGGTCAACGCGACTTCGCGGCGGCTCTCGTCGGTGTAGAGCTCAATGTCGTCGTCGTGCACGCTGTTGGCCGGGTACAGGCCCACCACCGCGCTGGCGCTGAGCCAGCGGCCTTCAATGAGGCGCTGCAGCATGCGCTTGCCGTCGCTGAACACGCGCCGCGCTTCTTCGCCCACCACCTCGTCCTTCAGGATCTCGGGGAAGGGGCCGGCGAGGTCCCAGGTCTGGAAGAACGGGGCCCAGTCGATGTACTTGGCGATCTCGTGCAGGTCGAAGTTCTTGAACACGCGCTTGCCGATGAACTTGGGCTTCTGCGGCGTGTAGGCCTTCCAGTCGATCGGCGTCTTGTTCAGGCGCGCGCGCTCCAGCGGCCACAGCGGCACCTGCTTCTTGTTGGCATGCTGGGTGCGCACGCGCTCGTAGTCGGCATTGACCTCGGCGATGTAGGCCGCGGCCTGGTCGGACAGCAGGCCCTGCGCCACGCTCACGCTGCGCGAGGCGTCGGGCACGTAGACCACCGGGCCGTCGTAATGCGGCGCGATCTTCACCGCGGTGTGCACGCGGCTGGTGGTGGCGCCACCGATCAGCAGCGGGATGCCCCGGCCGCGGAAGTGTTCGTCCTTCTGCATCTCACCGGCCACGTACTGCATCTCTTCCAGGCTGGGCGTGATCAGGCCCGAGAGGCCCACGATGTCGGCGCCCTCGGCCTTGGCCATGGCCAGGATCTCGTGGCAGGGCACCATCACGCCCATGTTCACGACCTCGTAGTTGTTGCACTGGAGCACGACGGTGACGATGTTCTTGCCGATGTCGTGCACGTCGCCCTTGACGGTGGCGATCACGATCTTGCCCTTGGGCTTCACGTCGCCGCCGGCCGCCTGCAGGGCCAGTTTCTCGGCCTCGATGTAGGGCAGCAGGTGCGCCACGGCCTGCTTCATCACGCGCGCGCTCTTGACCACCTGCGGCAGGAACATCTTGCCCTGGCCGAACAGGTCGCCGACCACGTTCATGCCGTCCATCAGCGGGCCTTCGATCACGT
>QFCS01006307.1_pt1 | contig 70034 bp, 64 predicted proteins | sample 3576561 | NCBI WGS metagenome assembly QFCS01 | reverse complement strand
GGAATACCTTGAGCGTGGCACGCTGGGTGCCTTTCGTCGTCATCAGCATCGCGAGCGTGTGGGCTTCGGCTCAAACGACCGAGGGGTATCGCATCCCGATCTTCGACTGGGACCTCAGTTGGCCCGGCATCGCCAATGCTCTCACCAAGATGCCGCACATCGGTTCGATGTTCATGATCTTCCTCTTCGCTGCGCTGGCGGTCGGTGTGGGGCGGCTATGGCTGGCAGCGTTGCTGACCTTCGTGGTGGGCATCGCATGGGAAGTGGTGCAAATGCCCACGATCGGCAACAACCCCAGGCTCGCCGATCTCGCTCCCGACCTGGTTGGCATCGGTATTGGTTGGGTGGCCGTGGCGCTCGGGGCAATGCTCTGGCGACGCTTCCGACCGGCTGACTACAGACGAAATGCAGGAAGGAAGTGATCGTTGGATTGGCTGTCGCGGCGTTGCGGCGGTGGGCGGGGCAGGAGCCCCGCCCACCGGTCTCAGCCGAGGGCCGCCATCTGCAGCTCGGCCGCCTTGCGATCGACGGTCTGGCCGGGATTCTCGACGGGCCGCTCGAAAGGTTTCCAGGCTTCGCCGACAACCTGCTCGTAGGCGGCGACGGCGCCTTCGGCGGCCATCCGCAGCGCGTGCGCCTGAAGGGCCATGTCAGCCGCGAACTCACGCTTGCGCTGTGCGGCGCTGTCGAACCCGACCGGGCCACCGACGTCTTCGTCCCGGTCGTCGCAGGCCGACTTGGCGGTCGCGTCGCGCGCTTCCGAGACCGCCCGGCTGTAGAACTGACCGGCGCCGTAGGCGGAACCGACATAGGCCCCGACGATGCGCTGCAGGTGGATCTGCATGGCCCGTTCACCAAGGCCCTCATCGAGCGCCGCGGCGGTGTCGACGATGAGCTTTTCGTGCAGGTCACGGATGCCGTCGCTGTCGAGGACCGGCAGGCCGAAGCTCTCGGAGATGAGGGAGCACTGTCCGGAGTCGGGGCAGGCGAGCCGAACCATCTGCAGCGTGGTGCCCTTGCGGAGAGGGACGACCCGGGCGCCGGAGCGGGAATTGGCAGCTTTCTTGGTCATGGCATGTCCTTTCTTTGGTTCCCGAAGCTCGAACCGGCTCCGTGCCGGCCCTCCCTCGGGCGCGGACCGACAAGAACCGGCGGAATGACGGGCGCTTCAGAGGTCCGGGCGGACCGAGGCGAGCAGGGCAGGTTTGCGGCCAAGGAGGGCTTTCTTCAGCCCTCGCGCGGGACGCGGACCTGCCGTGCCGAGACCGGTTCGTTCCGGCCGCTCCGCGGCGCGGAACGCGACCTTGAAGCGCACGGCCGCCGGTTCAGGACCGCCTGAAGCCCGAGGAGGACCGGCACGGGCCTCGATCTCGACATGGGAACGGAAGGGCAGGTGATGATGACCATCTGCCAATTCGTCGATTGGAACGCTGGCCCCGCTACGATCACGATCACCACTATGATCGCTCGATTGCCTACGCGGCAGATTGCATCATCCACGTGCCACCATCCGGTGGACCAGCGGCATCGCTAAACCCGCTCGCTTCTCTCGGCGACGTCGATGTGGCGCTCGACGAAGCTGGCAATCGCCTGCTCCTGCCGTGCCAGCGTGCGCGACAGGGCGTCGATCTCGGTCTGCCGCTCTGCCGTCAGGGCGGCAAGCTGGGCGCGATAGCTCGCGAGGAACGCGCTCGCGTCGGGCGCCCTGCCGCGACGATAGTGGCCGCGCCGGGGGAGGAGGCCGGGGATCAGTGCGGTCATGCGCCGCGTGATCTGCCGGTCGACAAGATCCAGTTGCCGCTGGGTTTGCCGGTACGCCTCCTCCATGCGGGAGAGCTCGCGCCGCAGCTCGGGTGCAAGGGTCATGGCGACCCCCTGCCCTGCCAGCCGACGAAGCTGGACGGGCCGGCATAGACGGCATGCCGATCGGGATCGATGACGAAGCCGAACCGGCCGACGTCGTATTCGGCGGACGGGACGAGGAACCGGCGCTCCTCTATGCTTGGACCTAGCTTGGCGCCGGGCGTCGCAATACACTCGACGAAGCCAGTCTGCTGCGCCGACGTGATCGCTGAAACGACGATCCAGTCGTTGGCATGCGCCGCGTCGAAGGCCCGCTTATCCTTGGTGCGGGAGTCGCCTGGACCAAGGATGGTGCCAAAGATCGCTTCCCACGCATCCGGCCAGGAGTCCTTGATGGTCCGCTCGGCGTGGCGACGCTCTAGCGCAGTGAAGAGGTGCGGGAACGTGATGGCCACGATCGCCCAGCACTCGTCCTCTTCATACCATCCGCCCGTCGCGCGCAGCATGGAGTGGACCTTGCGGTTCCGATCGGCCGAAAGCTCGAAGCCGCCGTGGCCGGCGGTCGAATGCGCGGTGACGCCCTCGGCATAGACAGTGCCGCCCTGCGAAGGCCCCCAGGGCGTGCGTACGCCAGCGGGAATGTCGCGGCGGCCGAGCCGGCGTCGCTCTTCAAAGTGCTGCGCCTGCTCCAGCACCTTTGACCGAAAGGCGGTCTCGTCGACGAGGTCACCACCATGACCATAGAAGTCGGAACGGCTCCACTCGGCCATCGGCCGGCCGATGCGCCAGCTGGTGGCGAGAAAGTGGGTGCCGTCCCGTCCGGGCACCATGGCATAGGCGTGCTCGGCGACAAGCGCGACGAGGAGGCCGTCGGCACTCCGGCCGAACGAAGCCGCGGACAGGTCCGGGGCTTGTGACGGGGTCAAAGTCTGGGCCGGGCTCATGCGGCGGCCCTCCCCTCGAGAGCGTCGGCAGCGGCCTCGTCGGCCGAAACCTCCTCGAGCACGGCATTGGGGTAGCCGTGCTCGGAGAGCCATTGCTCCGCCGCAGCGTGGTGCGGCGCGAGATGCACAAGCTCGGCATGGTCGCCGGTGCGGTCGAATACGCGAACCGATCCCACAGCCGGTCGCTCGACGATGGCGAAGCTCAGGCTGGAAGCGAGCGCGAAGGTCCGATGCACGCGAATGGCGATGACGCCGCCGGCGCCATAGTCGGCCTCGTGCAGCGTGAAGCTCGCATGCGGGTCGATAGCGCCGGCGCCAAGCGCGCCCTGCTTGCGGATCAGACGCCCCTGGCTGTTGTTGGTCTTCCAGGCGTCGACCTTGCGGTGGTGCCGCGCCGGCGGCCGCGGTGTTCCGTCGGACCAGGCGACGATCGCGCCGACGGGCGCGTGGTCAAAGATCGTGTGTGCGGACATGCTGTCCTCCATTTTGGTGAGGCTGAAAACGAAGCCGCCGCCGGGCGGACCCGGCGGCGGCAGAGGCGATCGAAAAGAGAGGCGCGGTTATTCCGCGGCGTCGCGGTAGCCTTCCGAGAGCTCGTCGTCGTCGACGAAGTCGTGGGGCGGCTCCACCGGGACATCGCCATCGAGTTCGTCCTGCTCGGCCGGCGTGCCGTCGTCCTCGTCGTCGTCCTGGACGGCGTTCTTGCCGAGCCATTCGGCGAGGCCGGCCGCGTCCGGGACGAACAGTGCCGCCGGATGGACGAAGTGGCCCTCCTTGAAGTGCTCGACGAGCGCAGCCCGCGTGTCCTTCACCCGCGCACGCGGCAGCACCGGCGTATCGATGCACGAGCCTTCGAGCGCCGGACGCGACAGGCAGGAGAGGAAGTCCTCCGTGCCCATGTTGGAGAGAAAGCTGTCGGCCCCGACCGCCGCACCGGCAACGAGCGCTACGACGCCCGACTTGCTCATGCCCTCGCGACAGGAGAGCACATCGATCAGCACGCCCCGCGCCGCGATGCGCAGCGTATCGGTGTCGACGGCGAACTTGCCCTCGGCATCGAACATGCCCGCCGCATGACGGCCGAAGCGACTGCCGAAGCGGTAGTCGCCACCGGCGCCGGAATCGACCCGCACGTTCTGGCCGGCGAAGGCGAGAACGAGGAGCGCGAGCAGCGTGTCGTCCTCGATGGGCGCGCGCGACAGCGCCTCGTGCAGCGCATCGGTGCGCAGGTCACCGATCATCTCGATACCCTTGCGGGTGACATCGGGACGGGACTTCGGCATAACGATCGCCTCGTCGTCGCCAGCGTCCGCCGCCTTGCCCTTCTTTTTGGCCTCGGGCATGCGGAAATGCACCGTCTTCACCTTGCCCTCGCGATCGAGATACATCGCGGTGTGGTCCGACTTCTTCGGCGTGCCATAGACGCGCTCGGCCTTGGGCGGCAGCTTCACCTCGCCATAGCTGCTGACCTCGGCGATGACGCCCTTCTTGGGGAGGTTCTGCGTCATCCACTCCTGCTGCGCGCCGAGGAAGGCTTCGGCGTCGGTGGTGTAGCGGCTGTCCTGGTCGGCGGGCGCGAACAGGTCCTCGACCCAGGCGATGCCATAGGCCTGGGCGAGCTCGTTGCCGAAGCTGGCGTCGCGCGCATACATGCGGGTCTTGGTGAGGGCGTTGGCGACACTCCACCACGAGACCTGCGGGTCGCCCTTGCTGGGCTTGTTGGCCTTCCACACTTCCTTCTGCTCGTCGAGCGAGGCGGCCGCGATCGTGCGGAGCTGCTGCTCGTTCGGCATGTCGCCCTTTGCCATGGCGTCGAGCATCGCCGGCAGGACGTTGGCGAGGAGGCGCAGCTTCTTGATCTGGCGCACCGACTGCGCGAGGGCGATCGCAATGGACTCTTCGGTCCAGTTCAATGCGACGAGGCGTTCGATGGCGCGCCACAGATCGACCGGGTTGAGCTGCTCGTGCGTGATCGAGGTCGCCAGCGAGCGCATGGCGCCGCCGTCCTCGGCGCGAGGCACGACCAGAACGGCGATCTCTTCGAGACCGGCGGCGATCGCCTGCCTGGCGCGGCGATGGCCCTGATCGATGACGAAGCCATTGCCGCCATCGGCCTCGGCGAAGACGATCAGTGGCTCGACAACGCCGATGGCCTTGATCGTCGCCAGCAGCAGGGCGTCGGCCTGCGGGCTGGACTTGGAGCGGCGCGCCTTGTCGGGATTGTCCTTGAGCGCGCGCGGATCGACAAACTTCAGTTCCATGGGAATGCTCCTTGGAGGGTTATGGACGCGGCCCATCGCCGGTCCTTTTCCGTCTTCTTTCCGAAGACCCCCTCCGGCCCGCGGAGCGGGCGGGCCGGTGCAATTGCGGCCGAGCATCCCTGCCCGGCTGGACCAGCGGGGCTTCTTCAGCCCTGCGCAGGATGACGGGCCGGGATTGCGACGGGCGCGATTGAGCGCCAGCGTCGGCGGACCACCCGATCTGCGAGCAATCCCTTTTGCTTTTTCATTCTCCTGCTTCCTTTGGAACACGCCTCCACGCTGCTGGCACAGGTCGCCCGGACATCCCCACAGGTTATGCCGCCTACCCCTCAGCGGGACGGATGCCGTCAATGTCCCGCGACAGCGACTCTTCGATTTCGGAGAGGTGCCGGCGCTTGGCGGCCAGTTCGTCCGAGAAGGCAAAGGCACCGCCTTCGCGCGAGCGATATGATGCAAGCCGCCGCTCGGCTTCTGCGAGCCGGTGGCGTGCGCGCTCCTGTTCTTCGTCGAGGCTGGCCAGGACGTGTTCGAGCTTGGCGACCGCTCCGAGCGGCGTGGTGGTGACGGAAAGCTCGATTTCCGTCTTGGCGCCGGTGCGCACCAGCATGGTGGTGTAGCGATAGCCATCCTGGCCGAAGCGCTCCCCGGAATATTCGAGATCGAATCCCCCTATGCCGGCGATGACGACTTCGCCCGACTGCTGCAGCTGCACCAGGGTGAGGATCTCGGTCATCAGGGCCCGGCCGGCGAGCTTGCGCTCGGTGAACACCGCCTCGCCGACCGTCATTCGGAATGCCTCGCCCGTGGTGGGCACCAGGCGCGCGTGGTCCTGTCCGATCTCGCCGATCCGGCGCGTCGAGTATTCGATATCGCGCTCCGCATCCCGGATCTGCCGGCGGATGGCGAACTGATCGTCCTGGTGCGCGGACCGCAGCCGTTCGAGGCGTGCGATGTCTGCTTCGAGGCCCGCCTTCTGCATCAGGCGCGGATCGCCCGAAGCGATCGCCTTAGCCATGGCGAACTGGTTGGCCTGTCCCTCACCGAGGTCTTCGAGCCGTCGCACCGAGGTGTCGCCCGACAGGGCCGCGGCGATGAAGCGAGCCTTGCGCTCGTTGTTCTGCCACATCTGGGCATCCATCGAGCCCTCGGTGGCATAGGCGAAGATGTCGACGACATCGTGCTGGTTGCCCTGGCGTAGGATACGGCCCTCACGCTGCTCGATCTGCGAAGGCAGCCACGGCACGTCGAGATGGTGCAGAGCCTTGAGTCGGAGCTGCGCATTGACGCCGGTCCCCATCGTGTCGGACGAGCCGATGAGGAACCGGACCTTGCCGGCCCGCACGTCGCCGAACAGGCGCTGCTTAGCCTCTGACTTCTTGAAATCCTGCATGAAGGCGATTTCGGAGGGCGGCACGCCGAGACGGACGAGCTCGTCGCGAATCCAGCGATAGGCCGAGAAGCCCCGCGTCTTCTCGACGCTGATCGTGCCGAGGTCGGAAAAGATCATCTGCGCGGCGCCAGCCAGCTCGAACGGCTTGCCGTCGGGGCGGACATAGGCGCTATCGGCCGTCTCCTGCCAGATGCGAAGCGCATTGGCGACGAGCTCATTGAGCTTGTTGTCCGGCTCATTGTCATTGTCAGGATCGACGAGGCGGAGGTCGATCGCGGCGTGCCGGCCGTCGGTGATGACCGAGAGGAGGATGTCATCTCCCGGCTCGGGCGGGCCTTCGCGTTGCTCGATCGCTTTGATGCGTTGATCGAGCAGGACCTGATAGCGCTTGAAGGCGGCCGAGGGCTTTGACGTCCTGATCTGGCGTGTGCCGGTCGAGAGCGCCGGCACTTTGACATAGGCGCGCAAGTCCTCGGGCATCACCACATCCGCGAAGGAACGGAACATGGCGATGAGTTCGGGGACGTTGACGAAGGTGGCGAAGCGCGTCACCGGCTTGTATTTGCCGTTGGGCTGCAGTTCGAGCTCGGTCGTGACGTCGCCGAAGGTCGAGGCCCAGGCGTCGAACTCGTGCAGCCCTCGTTCGAACAAAGCCGCGTAGTGGAGATAGCGCTGCACCGAGAACATCTCGCCCAGCGTGTTGGTGATCGGCGTGCCGGAGGCCAGCACGAGCGCCCGGTCGGGATTCTTCGTCTCGATGAAGCGCGACTTCACATAGAGGTCCCAAGCGCGCTGCGAGCCGTTGGGGTCTATCCCCTTGAGCGTCGACATGTTGGTGGCGAAGGAGAGTTTTCTGAACTCCTGCGCCCCGTCGACGATGATCTGGTCCACGCCGATTTCCGAGATTGTCAGCAGGTCATCCTTGCGGGTGGCGAGCGATTCCAACCGTTCCTTGAGACCTTCCTTCAAGCGTTCGAGGCGCTTGCGCGAAACGCGGTCACCGCTCTCGACCTTGGTCAGCAGGATCTCGTAGAGCTCGAGCTCGTCCTGGATCATCTGCTGCTCGAAGGCCGAGGGGACGCTGATGAAGCGGAAGGCCGAATGGGTGATGATGATGGCATCCCAGGTGGCAGTGGCCGCCCGCGACAGGAAGCGGTGCCGCTTATCCTTGGTGAAATTGGTCTCGTCGGCGACGAGGATGCGGGCGGTTGGATAGAGCGCCAGGAATTCGCGGGCGGCCTGGGCCAGACAGTGTCCGGGAACGACCATCATGGCCTTGGCGATCAGCCCGAGTCGCTTCTGCTCCATGACGGCCGCGGCCATGGTCATGGTCTTGCCGGCGCCGACGGCGTGGGCGAGGTAGGTGGAGCCGGCCGAGATGATGCGCCAGATGCCGCGCTGCTGGTGCCCATACAGAGAAAAGGCGCCAGAGGCGCCCGGAAGAACGAGATGGTCCCCGCTGAACCTTCGCGGGGCGATGTCGTTGAAGCGGTCGTTGTAGACCCGGGCCAGCCGGTCGGTGCGGTCGGGATCGGACCAGATCCAGCACTGGAATGCCGTTTTGATCTTGGTCAGCTTCTCCTTGGCTGCCTCGGTATCGACGACATTGAGGACGCGCCGCTCGCTGTCGCCGTCTTTGATGATGTCGAATATCTGCGGCACGCGGCTGTTGAGCGCATCGGCGATCAGCTCGCCGGCATGGCGGCGATCGGTGCCCCATTCCGATGTGCCGGCCGCCATGTAGCCGAGCTGCCGCGCTTGGACGGTCCACGAAGCGAGCTCGGGCATGTGATGGATGCGGATCTCGGCGCCCATGCTCTCTTTGACGAAGGCGACGACGTCGGCGGCAGGAATCCAGGGCGCGCCGAGACGGGCGGTGATGTCGGACGGACCGAGATCGGCGGGCTGGACGGCGACAAGCGCGCGGACATTGCGCTCGAAGGCCGGATCGAGCGCGGCTGCGGCCTCGGCGGCCTTGAGCTTGTCGCGGACCTGGCCGGAGAGATAGGCGTCATCGGTCTGCCATGACCCGCTCTCCGGATCGCGGAAGATGGCGTCGCCGAGATCGGCGATGACGATCTGGGCATCGACATGCAGCAGCTCGGCAATGTCGTCGACATCGACATGGCCGCGCTCGTTGAGCACGACGGCCAAGGCATCTGCTGGCGAGTTGATAATTGGCGCCGATGGCGGTGCGATGACGCGCTCGGTGAAGATCGGGCCGGGCCGGGCCGTGTCGGTCTCGAGGTCGTAGTCCTCGATCGAGGCCACGAGCCAGCAATCGGGATCGTCGAGGAACGGGGCAAGGTTGGGGCGGCGATGCGTCTCACGCACTTCGCCCGTTTCGGGATCCTCGCTGGTCGAGACCACGGTGGTGTTGATCGGACCGAAGGCGCGCACGAAGTTCGACCAGGCGATGCGCAGCTTGACCTGCGCCGGCTTCCAGGGTCGGTCGAGCTCCTGCGCTTTCAGCACCTCGCGCACGGCGTCGCGGATCGGTATCAGCTTGCGGATGATCTGGGCGTGCTTCTCGGGCACCCCGTCGGAACTGCGGCCCTTGCGCACCGTGATGGTGACGGGCGCGCCATCAACGATCTGCGTCAGCGCAGTGTTGGGCGCGATGAAGTAGCTACCCTCACGGATACCCCTTCCGTCAGCATCCCGATCAGCATCGACACCTGTCGCGGCGCCGGCGTCGTCGGGATCGATCGCCTCGGGTTCGCCGTGATAGATGGCCTCCGGAAGCAGGGAGATCGCATCCGACAGCGCCTCGGCGAGATCGACGCCGGGACGCGGCATGCAGGTATAGGCTTCGCCGAATGGTCCCGACGCCGTGGCGTGCGTGCCAAGCACGAAATCCGGATGCCGGGCGAACCAGCGGTTGACGCGGATCGCACCGTCGTCGCCATCGACTGGGCGGACCTCGTCGGTGTCGAGCCAGGAGACGTCGCCCTCGGCTTCGTCGTGCCGACGCTTGCGGAAGAAGAGAATGTCGACGACGACATCGGTGCCGGCGTCGGCCCGGAAACTGCCTTCGGGAAGCCGGATGGCGGCGACGAGATCGGCATTCCTTGCGATGTGTTCGCGCGCCGAACAATCTGCCTTGTCCATGGTGCCCGAGCTAGTGACGAAGGCGGCGAGGCCGCCCGGCTTCAACAGGTCGATCGAGCGCGCGATGAAATAGTCATGGAGCCGCAGGCCCTTCGACCGATAGGCGCGATCGGAGCGGACGGTGCGATCCGAAAAGGGCGGATTGCCGATGACAAGATCGAAGCTTGCCGGCAGGTCGGTGCGCGCGAAGTCCGCGTTGAGGATGCGGGCGCGCGGATGCAGCAGGCGTGCGATGCGCGCGGTCACCGGGTCGATCTCGACGCCGGTGACATGCACCTGGTCGCGCAGCTCCACCGGTATCAGGGCTGGAAACAAGCCCGTGCCGATGCCGGGCTCCAGCACCCTGCCGCCGCGCCAGCCGAGCCGCTGCAAGCCCGCCCACATGGCGCGCACGATGAACTCCGGCGTGAAGTGCGCATACTGCGTGCAGCGGGCAAGCGAGGCGTAGTCGGCGCCCGACACCGCCTCCTGGAGCTCGACGCCCATCTCGTTCCAGCCGGCGCGAAAGCCGTCTTCACCCGGGCGGCGGAACACGGCATTGGCGAGCTCGGAAGCGCCGAAGCCGGTAAAGCGGATCAGCCGCGCCTGTTCCTCGCGCGTCGCCGGCCGATCGGCACTCTCGATGTCGGCCGCGAGCCGGATGGCATCGAGATTGTCGCGGGCCCGGCTCTTCCAGCCCCGGGCAAGACCACGATCGGTGGCGAGGATGAAATCGTCGCCACCGTGCCCGGCGTGGGCTGGAAGGCGCGGCGAATAGACCGGCCGAGTGGCCGGCTGTGACTTCGGTATCGCAGGCGTCGAGGCCTGCCCGGCGTCGTGCTCGCCGGCACCGAAGTCGCTGCCAAAGGCGGTGACGCCGAGACCGAGACCGGACGAGAGCGTTGTGGTGTTGAAGAGATCGAGGGTGAAGGGATCGTCGTTGGACATGGGAGAAATCCTTGTGTCAGGGCGCACGCGATCCCCCGGCCGAGCGGGTCGGCCAGGCGATCGGCGTCGCGGGGTTGGGGAAGTCAGCGGGTGATCAGCGAGAGCGCGATTTCGGTCTCGGTGAGCACGATGTTGAGGTGGGTGGCCCGCAGGTTGCGGTCGAACAGCGGCAGCAGCCGCTCAGCCTCGATGAATTCGATGCCGTCATCGGCGCCGAAATGGCGGCGCTTGTAATCCCACCAGTCGAAATCGCCCTTGGGGTGGCACTGCTCGGAGTAGACGACGAGCGCCTTCTGGCCCTCGGCCAGCTTGCCGTTCGACATGATGTAGACGCCCTCGTCGCCGACGAGCCAGATGCCGGGCTTCTCGCCCTCGCCGGGCCTTGTGCCGTAGTAGGGATTGCGGAAGCAGCCACTGGCCGCGGCATCCTCGATGCCGCGCTCGATGACCTTGCGCACGGCGACGATCGGGAAGGTGAACATGGCCGCCTCCCTCACGCTGCAGCGCGGATGGGGAGGTGCCTCAGATGCACCGGCAGCTTGGCCGCGATCTCGTCATCGCTCAGGTCGTCGAGCAGCTTCAGCTCGGTCGTGCCGAGGCCATAGACGAGGATGGTACGCTTGCCGCGAAGCTCGGGCAGGAAGCGCTCGCCGGCATAGCCACGATATTCATCGTGGGTGGCGCTCCAGACATGCTCGAGGCGTTCGGGCCGCGTCATGGCCTTCACCGGCCAACACTCGCGCTCGACGATGGCGTCGCGCATCTCGATCGGCGAGCGGGGCTGGGCCAGATCGCAATAGGCGTGGAAGTAGCGCGTCTTGCCGTCGATGCGCAGCGTATAGAAGACGCTGGTGACGCTCTCGGTGAGGAGCTCGCGCATTGCGAACATCTCGCCGCGCATCCAGAGCGGCGGCAGCAGGTCGAGCATGTAGTCGTGCTCGGCGCGAGCGATCTCGAACCACTCGCCAGCGAACAGCGCGCTGTCGTCTTGCTCCCAGCGATTGGGCCGCTGGGCGTGGCGGTCGAAGAGGCGGAACATCTGCCGGCGATCGGCGACGCCGAAGTAGATCTTGCGGATGGTAGACTGGGTCATGGGGAGGCTCCTGGCCATTTTGGGCCGGAGCGCGGTTCATCCCCTTTGGATCACCATCTTCTTCGGCCCTTCCAGACCCCTCCCCCGCGGCCGCCTCTCCGTCCGGGCGGGTCAAGGGCCGGCGCAGCCGGGCGAAGCTTCACCCTTGAGGCGACCGGCGGGCATGCGGCACTCGGTTTGCCTCCTGCTTTTCTCCTCTCTCCATCCTCATTTTCAGATCGACGTTCCAGTCATCCGCCCCAGGACGCAGCCGCTCGGCGCTGCAGCCGGACTCCTCCGCGAGCGCCAGGAGCCGGTCGGCATAGATGTCGCCTTGCTTGTTATTGTCGGTGGCGGCGACGAGCTGGACGTCAGTCCTCGCCACGAGCGCGCGGATCGCCGCGTCGGTCGCCGGCGACCAGCCGCCGCCGGTGCTGAGATAGAGCGTGTCGGCGCGCAGACCTTCGAGTGCGGCCAGGCTCATGGCATCGATCGCCGCCTCCGTGACGCAGAGGCGCACCGCATCGGGCCGGCCGAGCCGGAACAGCACCTTGGTGCCGCCGGTGGCGAAGCCGCGCCAGTCCGGCCCGCGCTCCTCCCAGCCCGTGACGGCGCCACTCTCATCAACGTGCGCCGCCCACATCGAGCCATGCGGGCCTTCGCGCAGAACGTTGGCGCCGATGGCGGCCCGGACGACACGGTCGGGAAGATGACGCGCGTCGGTGAGATAGTGCCAGGTCGCGGACCCGCGCCACGGCTTGCGACGGGCCTGCCAGCGTTCCGGGATCGACAGGTCCGGCTCGCGCTCGCGGGACTCGCGCTGCCAGAGCGGCTCGGACGGCACGAAGCCGACGAGGGCGGCAACGTCATGCATGGCGTCGACGAAGGGCACGCCCTCGAGATGCTCGACCAGGCGAAACACATCGCCCTTGCCGTCACCGAGCGGATCGAACCAGCCCTTGCCCTCATGGATGACAATGATGATCGATGCGTCGCGGCGATATTTCATCGCCTTGCGGGTACTCTCCCTGAGGTCGAGCGCGAACCCAGCACGCTCCAGCACGGCGGCGCAGGGGACCTTATCCTTCAGCTCTTCAAGCTCGGCTTTTTCCATTCTTCCTCGCGCGCCCTGACGCGCTCCCTTCTATTCGATTCCCGCCCCACACACGCATGGGCAGGGATCCGAAGGCCGCGAAGAGCAAGGCCGGCAAGGGCGCGGCCGGCAACCCGTCGTTTGTGCCGGGTTTGTCATCAAGGCAGGCCGCGGCGAGAGCTTCCCTTACCGGGCGCAGCGCGCAAGCGGCAGGGCGAGCCCCGTCAGGTTCGCCGGCGCTCCTCCTCCGCGACCACGGCGCGCACGACGTCGATGTCCATTCCGGCCAGCGGCGCGATCCGGGCGATCTCGGCGGCCACCTTGGCCCAATGATAGAACGCAGCTCTATCGTTACGAACCCGGGCGCGAGCGGCGCGTCGTTGCGCTTCGTAGTAGGCGTTGTGCGCGTCGGCGGCGACGAGGGCGCGGGCGTCAGCCTGCCAGCGGCGGCGGATCGCCCGCCTTCGCTCAAGCCATGTGCGGATCGCCGCAAGCATGATCCCTCCCCTCGCTCGCCGGTTGCCCCACCTTGCGCGTCAGGGATGGACGCCCGCTAGGGCGAAGACTCGCTCGCGGGGCTTCGGCTGTGCCGACAGCCCGGCTCCGCCAGGAGGACGCCAAATTTCGGCAGTACCTCTAGGTGACACGCGCAGCCATAGTATGGATCTCAACGTCCGAATGGTATGTGGGCGTCGTGTCGGGAAGCGGAAACTCGCGTGGCAAAAACAGATCAGAGCGTCGTCAATCTGCGGATCGTCATCGAACAGCCGGTCATTGGCGTGCTGCATAGTCTTCAGGCAAAGGACGGCATACCGCTCGAACCGAAACGTTCGCGCGACGGCGAGGCGCTCGATTTCGATTTCCAGATTCGCGTCGGTCCTGGCCCCAAATTCTTCGGCGATCAGGTGCGCCCCGAAGGCCCCGTGCGAAGATTTGTCTACATTCGTATCGGCCAATTGGCCGGAGACGCTTCCTCGCCCTGGTCACGCCGGATGAAGATCGACATCCATGACATCGGACAGGACCTCTTGGATCGCGCGACCGATGAGGGAGCCGTCATTGAGACAACCGTCATCGGCACCGACAAGGATGGGACGCCCGCCTGCGCTACGGTGCGGCCAACGGCACGGCGCATCGTCAAGCAGTGAGGCCGCGGGCCGTAAAGTGAGAACAAGGCACTACTCTTAGTGCCGAGGCTTTGACTTTCCGGATGATCTCGTTTCTGTTTTCGGACGTGCCGGGAGGCAGAGCGTAGCAGTTGATGTCGACAATGAACGAGGAAAGCCCGATGCCCGAGGCTGACAAGCCCGATCTCACCACGCTGACCGTGCAGTTGCTGAGCGCCTATGTCTCGAACAACGCGGTGCCGAGCGATGCGCTCGCCGATCTGATCCGCACGACGAAGGCGGCCCTGGGCGAGACCGAAAAGACGGCCGAGGCGCCATCGGCGCCGGCGCCTGTTCCGGCGGTCTCGGTGAAGGCAAGCCTCGCCTCAAGGGATCACATCATCAGCCTGATCGATGGCAAGCCGTACAAGACACTGAAACGACACCTCTTCGGGCATGGCCTGACGCCCGAGGAGTACCGGGCACGCTACAACCTGCCGTCCGACTACCCTATGGTCGCGCCGGGCTATTCGGAGCAGCGCAGCCGCGTGGCCAAGGAACTCGGGCTCGGCCGAAAGAAGGGCGAGAGCGTCAACGCTCCGGCGCGGCGCGCCGGCGCCGCGGCGAAGAACTCGACGGCACCGAAGCGCGCTGCTTCGCGAAAGGCCCCAGCGGCATAGCCGACGAGGTAGTCCTGAGGACGATAGTGAGCGCGCTTCGAGGCCGGGCGCCGGTGACTGGTCAAGCCCCGCAACCTGAAGAGGGAGTGCGACGCTCGAATTGATCGGCCTTTCGTGGCACGATGCTCGGCATGTGCAATGCCTATGAACAACATGTCCGCTGGGTCGAATACACCCAGATGATGCAGGATCTCGAGCTCGGTATCCCGACCCAGCAGACTGAGCTCGACCTGCCGCAGTCGGACATGGTGCGGATCAACGACATGGCGCCGGTGATGCGGGCCGCCGGCAATGGCGTCGAGCTGGCGCAGATGAACTTCAGCTTCGCTCCCGGTCGACTGAAGGGCGGGCCGGTGTTCAATTTCCGGTCGGAAGGCCGGGATTTCTCAAAGAGTGGACGGTGCCTGATCCCAGCGTCGGGATTCTTCGAATTTATGTGGACACTTATCAATAATGCGATTTGGAAGGCTCGAGAATGCGCGTTGTCCGGGTGCGAACGGAGGCTGGCGATCGCTTTGAGCTGATCGACGAACATGGTGTGATCGACAGGCACGCGGCGAGTTTCGCCCGTGGCCTAATTGGTCGGGGGTGCTCGCCTCACACCGTCGCGGCGTATCTTTATGACCTACGACGCTTCTATGAGTTTCTCGCAGAGAGCGGTCTAACCCTCCCATCGTTCAAGCTGGCGCATAGCGTCGATCTGCTTGCCTGGCTGGGCAGTATCGAGAGCAAGCGCGTCCGGCTGACGGCCTTTTCGGCGGCGGTACGGACAACGCTGTCGCCGACCAGCATCAACCGTAGCATTGCGGCAATCTCCAGTTTCTTCGACCATCTGGTGCTCGCCGGTGAGCCGGGCATTGATGCCAACCCGCTCGCGACGTCACAGGAGCTGGCCCGTGGCGGCGTCGCCCGACGACGGTCGCGCGGCGCGCGGCGACTGAAGCGGGTTGAGCGGCTGCCCAGACCGATGTCGCGTGAGCAGGTAAGGGCGCTGCTCGGCGCCGTCGATCGGCCGCGCGACCGCGCGATGATCTTGCTGATGCTGCAAGGCGGGCTGCGGCCGGGCGAGGTTTTGAACCTGCACCTCGATGACATCGAGTATGGGCGACGTCGCGTTACGGTGCGTCATCGCACCGATCATCCCAAAGGGGTGCGCACCAAGAGCCGCCGAGAACGGGTCATCGATTTGTACGAGCCCGAGGCCCTTGCGGCGATCAGCGCTTATGTCGTGACCGAACGGCCCCGCAGCGCACCGACCGGTCATCTCTTTCTGGTCTGTGGTGCCGGGTCGCGAGCCGAAGAGGCGCTGGGCTACGCCGCGCTCGCCAAGATGTTCAAGCGCCGGTGCGCAGCGGCGGGCCTGCACGATCCCTGGATCACGCCACATGCGCTCCGCCATACGCACGCGACCTGGCTCTGGGAGGGCGGGATGCGCGAGCTCGCACTCCAGAAGCGTCTCGGCCATGCGTCCTACGAGTCGACCAAGGGCTACACACGGGTCAGCGACGCGATGATGCTGGAGGATTACAAGCGCGCCCTTGCGGCGCAGACGGAGCGGGTGCGCAATGCCGAAGCTGTTTGAACGGGCCGAAGGGGGGCATGCGCTCGATCTCTACCAGGCCCTCGTCGGGTCTCATCCTCCGGGAGGTCGTAACTATCAGCTTCAACATGCCTGGACCTTCGCGCGGCTTTACCCTGAGCTTGATGACTGGCTGAGCTCGCCGCTCGATGAGCGGATCGGCACATCGGAGGTCAGACGCGGAACGGCTTTCGCCACGATCAAAGGTCGGCAATACATCTACTTCCTTGCTTCGATCGGCCGGCTCGATCTGGACTGGGACTGGATCATTGGCGTCAGCGATCACCGCTTCCGCGATGGCTATCTTCCTGCACCTGTAAGGGCCTTTCAGCATCGGCTCGGCGAGCAACTCGTGGCGCTCGGATACAAGCGCGGCCATCAGCGCATCGCGCGAGCAATCCGGCTGTTCTATCTGCGCTATGGCGACGGCGTGCTCCGCGTTGGGGAGCGGCACATCAATGAGTTCAGGCTGGCCTGGAAGGCGCTCGAAGCGAGAGCTGACGAGGCGACCATATTCAGATCCAGAGCGCTTTTCCGCAGCCGCCAGGATGCGATGAGCGGCGTTGCCTGGTCGCTGCAGCTCGCGCTTTACCACCAGCATCTTCTCCCAAAGCCGCCGCGTCGCACGACAATCAGACCCCGAACCCTCCAGGTTAAACCTCGGATGGAGGCCTTGATCGCCCGGTATGCCGACGCTCGTACCGCCATGGGCGCCAGGACGAGCACGGTGGAGAAGTATCGCAACAGCGGGCGGCATCTGGCGAACTGGCTGTGGCACCATGAGCCAGATATGGAGTCCTTCAGCGACGTCGAGCGTGAGCATATCCTCGCCTACGCGGCCGCGCTCGTTGAGGACGGGCTCTCTATAGACGTACGGCTTCAACGTCTATGCGGCCTGTCGGTGATATTCCATGACGCGACCGCCTGGGGTTGGCGCGATGCACCTTTGCGTGCGATTATCGGCTCCCGGGACCTACCAAAACGCCCGACCCGTCTCCCGCGCTTCATTCCGGCCGCAGAGCTCGACACGCTGATGTCGGCGGTGCGGGAGCTGCCCGATATTCACCAGCGAGCAGCGCTGATCGTGGCCAGATGGAGCGGCGCCCGGCGTTCAGAGATTGCTCGGCTCGAGTATGATTGCCTCGACGCCTACACCGACGGCACGCCGCGTCTGAGGATTCCCGCTGGCAAGACCGCCAAGGAACGGATGGTGCCGCTTCACCCAGAAGCGGCTGCTGCCATTCGTGAGCTGCAGGCGCTCGATCCGCCGGGCCGGGGATTTGCCGACGAGCGCACCGGCATGGAAGTGCGACGGCTCTTCTCGGTGAAAGGAAGATGCATATCGTCGCGGACGCTGTTCGAGGCATCGCTGGAGGCGGCGTGCCAGACGGCAGGTCTCGTCGATGACCGCGGTCGCGCGACGATCACGGCGCATCGCTTCCGCCATACCGTTGGCACCGAGCTGATCGAGGGTGGCGCACGGGTCCACACCGTCATGAAGATGCTCGGCCATACCAGTGCGGGAATGACGCTGGTCTATGCGCATCTGAGCGATGCGACGGTTCGAGAAGATTACCTCAAGGTGCTCGGACCGGGTGCTCTTATTGCCGGGCCGCTCGCGGAGGCTATCCGATCTCGGGCCATGCCGGCGGATTCACTCGCGTGGCTGAAGGTGAACTTCTTCCGCACCGAGCTCGAGCTGGGCCATTGCCTGCGGCTCCCCGAAGAGGGGCCGTGCGAGTGCGATCTCTATCTGACCTGCGCCAAGTTCGTGACGACGCCCGACTATGCGCCGCGGTTGCGCGAGCGTCGCATCCGCGAGATTGCACTGGCCGACGAGGCACGTGTGAAGGGCTTTCATCGCGAGGCGGAGCGCCACGACTGCACATGCGATCGTATCGACCAACTGCTCAGGGACCTGGACGAGCTGCCGGCTCGGCCTGCTGCCGAAATGCGCTAGGCGGCGTCGTTTCGCGGACCCATAGGGGAGTTTCCGTCCTTTCCGGTCGCTAGCTCCGCCTCCTTAGGGCGCCAAGCAGCAACAGGCCGACGCCAGCCGAGATCGCCACATCGGCTAGATTGAAAGTCGGGAAATGCCAACCGCCGGCGTGAACGTCGAGAAAATCGGTGACCACGCCATCGGGCAGGCGATCGATCAGGTTGCCGAATGCGCCGCCAACGATCGCACCATACCCCGCCCGCTCGAGTACCCGCCTGGCCCCCCAGGCAAGGTACAGGAAGAAGATCGATGCGGTCAGTGTGGCGGCGAGGAGCACGACATAGCCGTGTACACCTTCAGCCGCGAACAAGCCGAAGCTCACGCCCGTGTTGAAGCCTAAGCGCAGATCGAAAAACGGCAGTATGGACAGGCCCGACGCCGGCAGCGTCAGAGCCCAGGCCTTGGTTGCAAGATCAAGCGCAGCAATGCCGGCGATCCCAGCCAGAAGGGTCAGCCTCCCGGTCACGCAGCCCCGCGCGCGGATTTAAGGTCCCCTCTGGCATCACGGATGATCGACCAGGCCGATTGCAGGAACAGGGCGGCCACAGCAAAGGCCACGATCAGATCCGGCCAAGGCGAATTCAGGAGCCAGACGAGGCCGGCTGCAACTACAACGGCCAGATTGCCGATCGCGTCGTTGCGCGAAAACAGCCACACGGCGCGCATGTTCGCATCCCCCTTGCGGTGCGGGATCAGGACCACGGCTGCGAGCACGTTGACGATGAAGGCCACGATCGCAAAGCTCGCCATCAACATGGTTTGTGGCTCATGCTCGACAAACACCCGGTAAACGGTCGAGCCGATCACGCCGAAGCCTAGCAGGGCCAGAAAGATGCCCTGCAGGAATGCGGCCCGCGCCCGGGCGGCCAGTCCCCAACCAACGGCGATCAGGCCCAGGAACGAAATCAGGCCGTCGCCGATGAAGTCGAGCGAGTCAGCCTGCAGCGCCTGCGATCCGGACAGAAAACTACCGCCAATCTCGATCACGCCATAACCGACATTGAGCAGCACCACGATCCACAGCGCGCGCTTGTAGGCCGGGGTTACGTGGGAGAGGTCCGGAATGCGATCGTCATCATCGTCGCCGTCATCGTCGAGGTCCTGTTCACCCGAAACCCTTGGGGCGTCAAGACGGTTGAGCTGATAGCCAAGGTCCGTCACCGCGTCTTCAACGACCGGGAGACGGGCTTGCGGATCGTCGACCTCGAGCGTCATGATCTGGGAAGCGATTGAGACCTTCACATCGGACACCCCCGCAACCTTACGCGCGGCGCCTTCGATCTTGGCGGCGCAGGATGCGCAGTCCATGCCGGTGACGTGATAGCGAGCTGTTGCTGAAGCGCTCATGGGTTCAGTCCTTTGACCTTGAATGGAATAATCGGGCGGATTTTGCCGCCTTGCGTCTGCTCCGGCGGCTCATCGCCGCGCTCGAACCGCACGTGCCCGAGGCCATGGCGCGCGAGCAGGTCTCGCATGTCGGCCTCGACCCGCTGCCACACCGTGGCAGCATCACCGGATATTGCCAGGCGCACGCGCAACGCATCGGGAGCGGTCTGCACCACCTGGTAGAGATCGACCCCGGGCACCGGATCGAGCAAGGCGTAAAACGCCATTGGCGGCATTGTGACGTCCTGACCGCCCGGGCCGGCAAAGCGCACAAGATCAGAGGCGCGGCCCTGCACCCGGATCGCCGGAAACGGGCTGCCGCACGGACACGGATCAGGACGCTCGATCACACTGTCGCCGAGATCGTAACGCAGCACCGGCTGCAGGCGATTGGCTAGATTGCTCACTAGCACTGTGTGCGAGACCTGCCCTTTGGGCACCCGCTTAAACTCGGAATCTACCGGCTCAAAAGTGGCCCAGTCGGTGTTCACATGCAGCCAGCCATGCGCGCAGCTGAAGCTTAAGCACGGGACTTCGGTCGAGGCATAGCTGTTACCAACTTTGGCATTGAACGCCCGGGCAATGCGGCCGTATTCCTCCGGCGCCAGACCTTCGGCCGAGAGCGCGAGCAGGGCTGGACGGATATGCAGGCGTCCCTGCTCCTGTTCGGTTGCGAGCAGTGAGGCGATGCTGGCATAGGGCGTCATCAGTACGGGCTGGAAGTCGTTCAGAGACGCGACAAGCTCAGGCACCGGATCGTGCACAGAGAGCTGCAGCAGCTTGTCCTTGCGCCGGCGTTTGAGAGCAGCGGCCGCCACGGCCGAGGCGAAATGCCCGCCCTTGGCCATCACCATGGCCATGCGGCCAGAGCCGGCGATGATCTTGAACAAGTCGCCAAAAGACAGCCAGCTCATCAGCATCCGCGCTGCGATCGACTGCGTGACCGCCATGGCGTGATCATCATAGACGAAGATGCCCTTGGTCCCGCTCGTACCCGATGTGGTGGCCAGGGTGTAGCCGTGAAACCTCTCGCCAACCTTGGAGGGATCATCGGCGAAGGCCTGCGCGTCGGCGAATTTGATGCTGCGATCAGTGACCCACTGATCGAACTCGCCCATCAGCCACTTCTTGGTGGCAACGGGCAGGTGCTCGAGCCTCACGGGCTGTTCCGGCAGGTCGGCATAGAGCTTGCGGTAGAATGGGGAATTAGCCCGGGCAAACGCGATCATTGCGCCCAACCGCTCACGCTGCCGGCGGCCGATGCCCTCGGGTCCTTCCTTCTTCGCGCGCCGATTATCGAGCACGAGGCCAAGCAGGTTTTTACCCATCGCGAAGGCCTCCTTTCCGTCGATACGAACGCGCCCTTGCAGTGAATTGTCCCATGAGTCTACAACCTGTAGTCACTACAGGAGCAAGACCTAAATGCAGATCGGAGACCTATCGCGCGCATCAGGCGTCAACATCGAAACCATCCGCTATTACGAGCGAATCGGCGTGCTGCCCAAGCCCGGCCGTCAATTGAATGGAAGGCGCACCTACGCAGAAGGCGACGCGCGGCGCCTTGGCTTCATCCGCCATGCCCGCGATCTTGGCTTTGACCTGGCCGACGTGCGCACGCTTCTCGCCCTGCAGGAGCAGCCGGAGGCGTCCTGCGAGGATGCGACCCGCATCGCCCAGGTGCAGCTCGAGACGGTCGAAAGCCGCATCGCCAAGCTGCTGAGTCTTCGCGCCGAGCTCGCCCGCATGGTGTCTGAATGCAAGACCGGAGTCGTCGCGGAATGCCGTGTTATCGAAGCGCTCAATTCGTGATCGCCGCCATTCTCATCGTAGCGCCAGCGGCCGCAGAGGACCAGCTTGCCCTGGGTCGGCAGCTCTACACGGAGCGTTGTGCAAGCTGCCATGGCGCCAATTTAGAGGGGCAGCCGGATTGGATGAAGCGCAAACCCGACGGCAAGCTGCCGGCGCCGCCGCATGATGCAACAGGGCACACCTGGCACCATTCGGATCGCCAGCTATTCCAGATCGTGAAGGATGGCCTTGCCGCGATCGTCCCCGTCTACGAAACCGACATGCCGGCCTTTGGCGGCCTGATGACCGACGACGAGATCACGGCCGTCCTCGATTACATCAAGAGCACCTGGCCAGAACGCCAGCAGGCAATTCAGGACGCGCGATCGAAGGCGCCTTAGTCGTCAAGCGGCCGCGGCGTTGAATGAGCAGCATCAGGCCGGTTTGTCGGTGTCCGCCTTGGGCATGCTATTGGTGGCGCCTAGTTTGCTGGGTGCCTCTTGCGTGTCCACATAACTGAGTATGTCGGCACCAAATACCCCAAGACCCAGTATCGGTTCACGCTCACCGGCGCGCCGTTCCTCGCGATTGCGGGACTCTGGCGCGAGGCCGAGGGCAATCAGCCGGTGAGCTTCACCATGCTGACGACGTCGCCCGGTCCGGACATCGCGCCGTACCATGATCGGCAGGTCGTCGTGCTGAGACCGACCGACTGGGCGGCCTGGCTCTATCTGACGAAACCGCAGGCGGAACTGCTGCGCCCGCTGCCGGAAGGCTCGCTCGACGTCGAGCTGGTGCGCGAGGGCAAGCAATGACCCGGTGTCAGGCCATGCTTGGTGAAGGGCGTTTCGGTCTCTTTTCCTCGGACGGCGTCAGGCATGTTCGTGGGTACGAAAGGAGATTTCTTCCATGAATGCCCAGGAACTTCTCGACAAGATCAAGGAACTGCCGAACAAGCCGGTCGATGTGCCGACCGTGCCGCCTGTTGAACTCGTCGCCATGGTGGTGCGCTGGGGCCGGCATCTCAAACAGTGGAAGGCGACGACGCTCGCCGATTTCGCGCGTGTGTCGCTGTCGACGGTCGAGCGCGTCGAGCGCGGTGACAAGGTGAGCGACGAAGCGCTTGACCGCATCGCGCAGGCGCTCGGCTACGATGCCGGCGCTTTCACGACCCCACGCCTGCCGATCGGCCCGCAGAAAGCCGCCGAGCAGATGGTGGAAACCTACGGCCATCTCGATCCTGTGGCGGTCGCGCCGATGAAGACGCACAAGGCCATCCGCGACGCGGCCCGATGCCAGGCCTATCTCATCCACCGGCCCGAAGTACCCCACACCTACGACACCGACATCGCCAATCTGGGCGAGTGGCTCGATCTCGCCTCGTTCATCCTCTCCGATATGATGGAAGACGCGCCGTCCGAGCGTGGCCGGCGCGATCTCTATAACGACATTCTGGCCTGCGTTGCCGAGCTCGAGCGCCGCGGGCTGACGGTGCTGTCGGGTGTCATGGCGGCGCCGCAGCCCGGGCTGCCCGACTGGACGGTCGCCATCGTCTCGGTGACCTCGCGGCTCACCGATCCCGGCGCGCCCAAGCGTCGCCATGTGATGGTCGACCGGCGCTGCGTTGCGCTGCCGCCCAACCCCTTCGCTGGCGCCTAGCCAGCAGCGAGCGAGGCCGGGAGGCGTGCGATGATTTCGTTCAACGTCGACCGCAAGGGCGTCACGCTCGAATACGAACCGGAGTTCGGCGGCGAGTCGTGGGTAACGCGGGAACTCGAACAGCACGGCGAAGTCACGCTGAGCCGGGTCTTCACCTTCCAGCGGTCTGACCTGATCGTAGAGAATGACACCGCCGCGACTGCATCAGAAGGCGAGGGCGACGATGACGACACCTTGGCCGATGTGGATGAGGGAACGGTCTACCGGTTCCGTTTCGCGACGACGAAGGGCGGATATCATCGCATTCGAGGACGCGTACTCGGCCTCGATGAGGACGTGCTGATCGCTGCCGAGGGGCTGAAGCTGGAGCGGAAGGTCTTCATCGCCGAGCGTAACATCTCGGTCTTCGGGCGCATCGCCAAGCTGAAGCAGACCACAGGCCCGATTGTCGTGGGTGGCGACAAGGAGGGCAGCATTCCCGTCGACGCTTTCCGCGAACTGCTGGAGAGATTCCCCAACAGCATCGAGGTCGACCGCTACGCGGCGGCGCGGGTCGAAACCATTCTTGGAGAATTCTTCGATGGTGCGAACAGCGCCAGGGAGAGCTACGAGAGCTATCTCGATCGCCGCAATACGGGGGCGAGCGTCCGGGCGCTGCGGCAAGACGAATTGCTGCGCGCCGAGATCGACAAGTTCATCTTCCTTCGGGAAACACTCTCCGCGTGGCTGACAAATGCCACGAGCTACTCGGAAAAGGAGTGGCAGAAGATGGTCGTCAACGTGATCCTGCTGCTGTTCCCCAAATACGTGGCGGTTCTGGAGAACGTCAGGATCGCCGATTTCTACTCGAGCCCGGGAAAGCGGAAGAACCGTTTCATCGACCTGTGCGTCGTCGATGCCAACGGCAATATCGATGTGATCGAGATCAAGAAGCCGTTCGACGACGTGCTGCTCAGCCGGGGTCTCTATCGCGACAACAGCGTGCCGACCAAGGAGCTGTCGGGCACGATCATGCAGGCTGAGAAGTACCTCTTCCATCTTTCCAAGTGGGGCGTCGAGGGAGAGCGTGAGCTCTACGCGCGCCATGGTGGCGGTCTTCCTGCGGGGCTCACGATCAAGGTGACGAACCCTAAGGCCTTGCTGCTTCTCGGCCGTGATCGCCGGCCGGACGGCAAGGCGGCGCTCACCGACACCCAGTCGTTCGACCTCGAAGTGATCAAGCGGAAATACGCAAACATGATGGACATCGTGACCTACGATGACCTGCTGCGGCGCCTCGATCGGATCATCGCCTCGCTGACGGCGCGTGTCGGAGCAGGCGAGCCGAGGTAACTCGGCGAGATTCCAAGCATGGCCCGGCCGAGTCCGCACTACGTGACCGGTTCCCTGGTCGCGGGACGGCCTTGGGGCAGAGCGCGATCTCTGTGCCGTAGATGGAGGCCGCCTGAAGCCTGAGGCCTGTTAGGCAGCGCGCCTTGGATCCCAAAATTATTGGCAAAGCCATCGGTTGGTGGTAGGCTCATGCTTGGTCGTCTCACCAGACTTGTCGCTGAGTCAAAGCGGACTTTCTCTAGAACATCGTTCGTCGATCCTCTCATCCGAGGTCGATGCGTAATCAGCGAACTTCGGCCGCATGATGAGGTTACGACGATGATCGTCCAAATCACTCCCCACTATCAGAAGGCGCTCAAGCGCCAGCTACAAGAACAGGTCGATGCCAAGTCGGCGCATCTGACCGAAGCCATCGCCCGGGCGTGCGGCTATCGCACGCACGCGGCCCTTCAAGCGGATATGGAAGGCGCAGGCGCTGGCCTTTACGTGCGTTTTGATAGTGACGCGTTTCGAGCTCGCCTTTACGAGCTGACGGGAAAGAACTCTCCGCTGCACCTCGATGTGCCTGATCTGGGGCGCTCGGCTCGCTATGTGGAAGACCTCTTTGAGAATCCCCGCCTGGAGATCATCCGGATGCAACCGATGAGCATCCGGTTTCGCCTTGCCGGTATTCCGACCGTCGTGGCGATCGACCTCCACCACACCGGCACCGGCGTGTTCCGATTCCGTCGGTCTCATGCCATCCACACGCCGACGCAGATTGGTCCCTATTGGCCCGGGCGCGACTTCGATGATGATCCGGCCTACGGCATGAACCGCGCCATCACCAGCATTACCGACTATTACGAACAGGCGGTCGCGGAAGGGCACGCGCCCAATCCGACCTGGCTCGTGGCGGCCTAGACCGCCGTCCCAACGTGAACGCCGGTCGGGTGTCGTTTACCCGGCCGGCTGGTCGCCTCCGCGTCACTTCAAGCTGACCGCGGATCGAGACCGGACCGCCATGATGGGCCGCGGCCATGCGGCCGTCGAAAAGCTGCGTCGCGATCGCCGACGCTGGGGAGCTCAACAAGGCGTTGACAGTATCGGGGTGCCTGCGGTCTCGGTAAAACTCATGACAAGCGCGTTTAGGATAAGGTCGCAAGCCTTCGCCTAGTCCTTTGGACGCCGGCGTAGTAATTTCGCTGAAAACCTAAATGCTACAGTTCGCTATCACTGAAGGGGGGCGTCGGTGGTCCTTGATCCGAGCGCGGGCGCGTCGTTCTTTCGCGCCGATCTTCATATTCATTCGCTTGGTGCTTCTTATGACGTCACTGATCCGGCCGCTACGCCGGACGCGATCGTTCAAAAGGCGGCCGATCTCGGTGTCAGTATCATCGCGTTGGCTGACCATAATGAAATCTCCAACGTCCGCGGCGCGATTACCGCAGGTCTAGCGAAGCGAGTGCTCGTCGTCCCGGCGGTCGAACTCTCAACGCCCGAGGGCCATCTCCTCTGCTACTTTCCCACCGCAGACGCTCTAGAGACATTTTTTGCAAAGTTAAGCATCGCCGACAGGCGCACGCCACAATGCCGTTGCCGCACCGGCATTTTCGAGTGCCTCGACGCTGCGGCCAATCACGGTGGCTTCGGCGTCCTCGCTCATGTCGATAGCGCGGGGTCCTTTGAGGAGATTATCCCGACCTTCACGCCAGCCAAGCTCGATATCGTCTGCCACCCCGCCCTATTGGGGTTCGAGGTAAAGCTGGCTGATAGCCCGGTGCTCTACACTGACTTGGAGACCGATGCCGGACGCAAAGGCGCAGCAAACGAACGGATTAGGCGACTTCGCCTAGGATCACGACAATTCCTCGCTCGCGTGCTCAATAGCGATGCCCACACTTTAGCGGCCGTCGGACGAAATGCGAAAAGCGACAAGCGCATCACACGCTACAAGATGGAACAGCCGTCCTTTGAGGGCCTCCGGCTGGCTTTGCAGTCGCCTGACACCCGAGTGCGTATTGAAGACGATATCCCCTTGGCGGTTCCCCGCGTTCAGAGCGTGCAGTTCGAAGGGGCGTTTCTAGATGGTCAGGTCATAAACTTCAGCCCAAACCTGACCTGCATCATCGGTGGCAGGGGCAGTGGCAAATCCACGGCCTTCACCAGCGTTTGTCTCCTGGCAGGAGCCTCGATGCCGGACGCCAGCGTTGTCGACAGCGATGTCTGGCCCGATCTGGTCACCGCGACATTTACCGACGAAACGGGGGCGGCCCATGACCTCGTGCGAGGCAAACTTGGCGGGGTCGAAAACCTCAACGATCCAGCCACGGGGCTGGTCGATTTTCCTTTGGAAAGCTATGGGCAAGGCGAGACCAACGAGATCAGCAAGCGCATCGAGAACGACCCGCTGGCGCTGTTGGTCTTTCTCGACCGTTTGATCGAGGTTGATCAGGCCGTTTCTGAGGAGGATGCGCTTCGGAACAGGCTGAATGAGCTTATCCCCGAGATCAAGAAGTACGAGGAAGTGATTGCCCGCATTCCAGGCTACGAACGGGAGTTGAAGCTCAAGAACGACCAGCTCGAGCGTCTTCGCAAGGACAAGGGTGAAGACGTCATCAAGCTCCAGCAGCGCCTCGAAGGAGAGAAACGGGCGCGTACGGCGATCGAAGAATCTTTGCGGGCTCTCGCGGGTGCCATAAGCGCCGATGCAGTCACCGAAGTCCTTGAGCAGATCAAGTTGGCCGTCGCCAGCGAGGAAATAAAGCTCGGCGCGCCCGAGGTACAGCAAATCATCAGCGATACCTCTGCCTATGAAGGTAAGGTCGTCGGGTCAGCCGCAAGTCTGAAGGCGACCACTGATGACTACGTGGCGACGATCAGGGCCCAGATCGCGTCGTGGAAGACCAAGGAAGCCCAGACCGTCGATGAGATCGAACGAAAGAAAAAGGATCTCTTGGCGGCCGGGATAAGGCTCGACATGGTTTTCATCCAGAAGCTCGTTGCCGATCAGGCCAACGCTCAGAAAAACCTGAACAATGCGCAGACTTGGAGACCTGGCCTCGCGACACGCAAGACCGACTACGCCGCAACGCTGAAGCGCAGGTGGGAAGCACGCGCGCGTGTTGCAATGCTTCGCGTTGGCTTTGCCACCCGAGCATCAAAGGCGTTGAGCGGAGGACTGTCGGATCTCTTCGTTTCCCTGAAGTTTGAGGAAAGCGCCCTTTCACCCGCTGCCGAACGCATCCTCAATGATCTGATGGGTTGGCGTACCTTGCAGCAAAAGAAGGCCGGTGCACTGGTCGCGAGTCTCACCGTGCCGAAGCTTCTGGATTGCGTCCGTCGCAACACCATAGAACCCATCCTTGCTTTGAGGGATAGCGACGGTGGTCAGGTATTTCAACGAAGTGAGGCAGAGACCCTGCTGGAGAGGCTGAAAGAACCTGATGTCACGCGAGACCTAGAGACCGTCGAGGTGCATGACCGGCCGCGATTGAGTGTCACCAAGAAACAAGATCAGCCGGGTGGCGCTTCGAAACATGTCCTTCGCGACTTCAAGCGCCTGTCCTTAGGCCAACAGCAATCCGTCCTCTTGGCCCTGATGCTCACGAGCGAGACCACCGCGCCTCTCATCATCGATCAACCTGAGGACAATCTTGACAGCGAGTTTATCTACAAGGCCCTTGTACCGGTGATCCGTGCCGCCAAGGAACGGCGTCAGGTCATTGTGGTGACCCACAACGCTAATATCGCGATACTCGGGGATGCCGAATTGATCGTCGCTTTGAAGGCGACAAATGATCGGGCGATAATCACAACACGGGGATCGATAGACCACGCGGCAACGCGCGAGGCCGCTTGTGCAATCCTGGAGGGGTCGCGAGAAGCCTTTCAAAGGCGGGCCGAGATATACGGTACCCCACCAGCCTAGCCGGGGCATCTTCGTCGACGCCGGTACGCGAGTTTGACTATCGAAAGTCACGGGTCTTAACCCTGAGCGATTCAACCTTTAACGTCGGATCCACCAGGTCGCGAGCGCGCATCCCCTTCGGAATGCTTCGCGGATCGATCCCAGGCCCGCCATGATAAGCCTCATCACCGCGCCCGTGTGGCAATGGAAAGGCCGCATCGCGGTTGCCGACGCTGGCGAGCTCGGCCGACAAGTCGGTGACGGTGTTGGCGACGAGGTGAACGACGTCGCCCTCCCGCTGGATGCGCCCGCGCACGGCGAGCATCGACGCCGACAGCATGGTGCGACGGAATTTCTCGAAAACCTTCACCCATACCACTATGTTGGCGGCGCCGGTCTCGTCCTCCATGGTGACGAACATCACGCCCTTGGCGGACCCCGGGCGTTGCCGGACGAGGACCAGTCCGGCGGCCTCGAGCCAGCGGCCGTCCCGTGCCGCCATGGCCTCGGCACAGGTGACGATGCGCCGCCGACTGAGGCCGGGTCGCAGGAAGGCGACCGGGTGCTCGCGCAGCGTGAGCCCGACATGACCATAGTCCTCGACGACTTCGCGGCCGGCCATCATGGGCCGCAACGAAACAGAGGGCTCGATTCGCTCGATGATGGTCCGTCGCTCGCGCTCAGACGCGGCGGCAAACAGCGGCAACGGGTCGTCGTGGAGCCCCTTCAACAACCAGAGCGCTTCACGGCGCGCCAGGCCGAGCGAGGGGCGAAATGCGTCGGCCTCGGCGAGCTGCACCAGCGAGGCGGCCCGCACGCCGGCGCGATGCCAGAGATCGTCGGGTGATGCGAACGGCTCACCGCCCCGCGCGGCGATGATCGCTGCCGCGTCGTCATTGGCGAGACGTTTCACCAGGCGCATGCCAAGGCGCACCGAGAACCGGCCGTCCTCGCCGGCGGGCTCGAGCGTGCAATCCCAGCGGCTCATATTGATGCAGACGGGACGGATCTCGACACCGTGGCTGTTCGCGTCGCGCACGATCTGCGCCGGCAGGTAGAAGCCCATGGGTTGCGAGTTGAGAAGCGCCGCACAAAAAACGTCGGGGTGATGGCATTTCATCCAGGATGAGGCATAGGCGATCAGCGCAAAGCTAGCTGCGTGCGACTCTGGGAAGCCATAGCTGCCAAAACCCTCGAGCTGCTTGAAGGTGTTGGCCGCGAATTCCGGCGTGTAGCCGTTGGCGATCATGCCGCCGATCAGCTTGTCGCGGAATTTCGAGACGCCCCCTGTGTGCTTGAACGTTGCCATGGCGCGGCGGAGCTGATCGGCCTCACCGGCGGAAAAGCCGGCACAGACCATGGCGACCTGCATGGCCTGTTCCTGGAACAGCGGGACACCGAGCGTCTTGCCCAGCACGCGCTCGAGCTCGGGCGTCGGGAAGTCGACCGGCTCCTTGCCCTCCCGCCGGCGCAGGTAGGGATGCACCATGTCGCCCTGGATCGGGCCGGGCCGGACGATCGCCACCTCGACGACGAGGTCGTAGAACGTCCGCGGCTTGATGCGCGGCAGCATCGACATCTGTGCCCGGCTTTCGATCTGGAAGACCCCGATCGTGTCCGCCTTGCGGATCATCGCATAGGTCGCGGGATCCTCAGCCGGGATGGTGGCGAGGTCGAGGGTGACGCCTTTGTGCTCAGCCAAGAGATCGAAGCTGCGCTTCATGCACGTGAGCATTCCGAGGGCGAGGACGTCGACCTTCATGAATTTGAGGATGTCGATATCGTCCCTGTCCCATTCGATGACCTGGCGGTCGACCATGCGCGCAGGCTCGATCGGCACCAGCTCGTCGAGCCGATCATGGGTCAGGACGAATCCGCCCGGATGCTGCGACAGGTGCCGCGGCGTGCCTTCGAGTTGCCGCGCCAGCTCGAGGGTGAGTGTGAGCCGGCGGTCGGCGAGGTTGAGATTGAGCTCGCGGGCGCGGGTCTCGTCGATGCCCTCGCCGTGACCCCAGACCTGGGAAGAGAGCAGCTTGGTGACGTCTTCGGGCAGGCCGAGCGCCTTGCCGATGTCCCTGACGGCGCCCTTGGTGTGATAGCGCACCACGGTCGAGCACAGCGCGCTGTGATCGCGGCCATAGGTCTCGTAGACCCACTGCATGACGATCTCGCGCCGCTCATGCTCGAAATCGACGTCGATGTCGGGCGGCTCCTTGCGCTCCTGGCTGACGAAGCGCTCGAACAGCAGATTGTTGCGGTCGGGATCGATGCTGGTGATGCCGAGTACGAAGCAGACTGCCGAGTTGGCGGCGGAGCCCCTGCCCTGACAGAGAATGTCCTTCGATCGTGCGAAGGCCACGATGGCGTTCACCGTCAGGAAATAGGGCGCGTAGCGCAGCGTCTCGATCAGGCCGAGCTCGTGCTTGAGGAGGCCCACCACCTTATCCGGCACGCCTTCGGGATAGCGGCGCGCCGCCCCTTCCCAGGTGAGCTTCTCGAGCGCCTGCTGGGCGGTGAGGCCCGGCATCGTCTTTTCTTCGGGATATTGGTAGGCGAGCTCGTCGAGCGAGAAGCGGCATTGCTCGGCGATCGCGACCGACCGCGCCAGGGCATCGGGATAGCGGCTGAACAGCCGATGCATTTCTTCGGGCGGCTTCAGGTGCCGATCGGCATGGCGCTCGCGGCGAAAACCGGCATCGTCGATGGTGATGTTGTGCCGGATGCAGGTGACGACGTCCTGCAGCACCCGACGCTCGGGATGATGAAATAGAACATCGTTCGTCACCACGCTCGGCACCCGCATTTGCGTCGCTAGATTGGCGAGTTCGTAGATGCGCAGCTGGTCGTTGGGGCGCCGGCGAAGCGTGAGGGCGACGTAGGCGTTCGTCCCAAACACCTCGCGCAAGCGGCGCAACTGCATGGCGCAGGTGTCATCTGCGGCGTCGGGCAGGAGGACCGCGATCTGCCCTTCGCCATAAGCGACGACATCTGCCCACTCGAGATGACAGAGACCCTTGCCGCCGCGCGACTTGCCTAGTGACAGCAGGCGGCAGAGCCGGCCATAGGCGGCGCGGTCCCGGGGATAGACGAGCAATGACATGCCGTCGGAGAGGTCGAGGCGGCAGCCGACGACGAGCCGGACGCCGGTCGTCTTCGACGCCTCGTGGGCGCGCACGACGCCGGCGAGACTGTTGCGGTCGACCACGGCGAGCGCCTCGATGCCGAGCAGCGCCGCCTGCGCGAACAGTTCGTCGCAGGAGCTTGCGCCCCGCAGGAACGAGAAGTGCGAGGTGACCTGCAGCTCGGCGTAGCGCGGCCGGCTCATGCGAAGATCCCATGCAGGAACCACTTGTGCGAGCCGGTCGCCGGATCCTCGCCGTCGCCGGCGCGATAGATCCAGAATCGCTCGCCGCCCTCGTCCTCGATCCGGAAGTAGTCCCGCACCGACGTCGTTTCGGCGTCGCGCAGCCACCATTCGCCGAAGATCCGTTCGGGGCCGTCGGCCCGGGCCACGCGGCGCCGAATGCCGCGCCAGGTGAACCAGACGGGCGGGTTGTCCGGCAGCAACGCCATGGTGTCGATCGGCTCAGGCGGCGAGAGCAGGCGCGAGGGACGCGGCCACTCGCCAGGCCAGCTTGCGCCATCATCGGGCGCGGTCGGAGGTACGCGCTTGATCGAACGTTCCGGCACATCACTTTCGACCGGGGCGAACCGATAGAGCCGGCTTGATCCCAAACGATTGGCGATGACGTCGATGAGATCGGAGATATCCGGTTCGTCCGGCTCGACCAGCGACGAGATGGTCTGGCGGTCACGGAGCGGCTCGGCCAGCGTCGCGGTCAGCGTCATCAGCTCGATGCCGAAGCCGGGGTCCACGGTCTCAATGCGATCGGTGAGGAGCCGGGTCATTCGGCGCGCCTCGCGCACCGGCGCCGCCGTGCCGACGCGGATCGCCTCGATGCGGTTGTCGACGCGATGAAACAGCAGATCGATCCGCCGCGCGCCGAGCCCCTGCTGCTCGAGGGCCGCGCAAAGCTGGTCGACCAGCTTGCCCGTATAGCGCGCGATCGTCTCGGCGGCGCCGATCGGCTCGCCGAAGGCGCGCCGGACCTCGATCAGTTCCGGCGAGCGCACCGGCTCGAAGGGCTCGGCGGCGCGACCCATGGCCTGATCGAGCCGGCGCATGAGCTCGGGTCCGAAGCGATGGGTGAGCGGCGCCTTCGGCGTGTCCTCGATGTCACCGATCCGCTCGAAGCCGAGAACATGAAGGCCCTCGACGATGGGTGCAGGCAAGCGCAGCGCGCGGATCGATAGATCCCGCATGGCGGGCGCGGCCTGCCCGGGCGGGATGATTGCGATCGGTCGCGCGAGGAACCGCGCCGCGGCATGGGCTGTGCCCCAGGCATCGGCTACCGCCGCCCGGGCGGCAATGCCGGACGCTTCCATCCGGTCGACCAGGCTGGTGAGCATCGCCGCCTCACCCCCATGCAGATGATCGGCGCCGCCGGTGTCGATGATGAGCCCATCCGGCGGATCGGCGGCAACGATTGGTGCATAACGCAGCGCCCAAAGAGCAAGCCGGTCGAGCGCGGCTGCGTCCTCGGCCGGATCGAGCTCGAGATTGACGAGACCGGGAACAAGGACCTGCGCTTTGCTCGCCGGCATGCCGACCCTGACGCCGGCGTTGCGCGCGGCGGCGTCGAGCGCCAGCACCTCACGGCGGCGACCCTGCCGGCCGAACAGCACGATCGGCGTGTCAGCCGGCGGCGCCGATGCGCCGAGTTTGCGGCGCAGCCGATCGGTCGGCCAGGTCGGCAGATAGAGCGAGACGACCCTTCGCATCACAGGAATCCACTTCAAAGTCGGTGCTCTCCCCAGCCCTGACGCGCAGCAATTCGAGCCGCCAGCGAGGGCGGCCGACGCCGGGGACCGGCAGCGGCCGGGAGGAAAGCGCGGAGACGCGCCAGCGGCTGACCGCGGCGGTCGGTTGTCCAAAGTCGGTGGCTTCGGTCTGGCGCCGCCACCGGCGAATGGCGATGCCGAGCGTGCCGGAGGTCTCGGCGGCAAGCTGCAGTCGACGCGAGCTGGTCATCGGTAGGCGCGCCAGTTCGGCAACGACCGCGCCCAGCCCGCCATGACGAAGCCCTTCCTCGAAACAGGCGAGGACCGCCGCCTCGTCGCCAGCCTCGACATAGATCACCCGGCCGGGTGGCAAACCGGCCTGGGCGAGCGAGGGCGCGAAGAGATCCTGGCGCGTGACGCACCACAGGACCCGGCCGCGCGTTCGAGCGGCAACGCCGGCGGCCCATAGGGCGGCCGCGGCGCCGTCGACCGCGCCGTTGGCGCCGCCGGCGACCTCATGCAGCGCGCCCAGCGCCAGCCCTCCTCCCGGCAGCACCCTGTCGATCTCGGGGACGCCGAATGGCAGCACCTCACGCCGACGCGTTGCCACGCCTTCCAGACGCGCCACGCGCTCCCGGAGTTCGGACAATACGAAATGGGTCGAGGACGCGGCCATGTCCGTCGCAGCAGGCTCCAATTTTGGTATGTTCTATTTTTGTTCTCATCAGCAGAAGAGTCAATCCGACTCGTGACGCTCCGTTCTGTCCGAAACTTGTAACATTTTTCGGACTTCCGACCTTGCCGATGTCCGAAACTTGTCGCATATTTCGGACATGACGACAGTCGCACCCGATACCGATATTCGCTCGCGCGTGCTTGCACGGATCGAGTCCAAGCCCGAGGAGGTCTGGACCCCTGGCGACTTTGCCGACCTCGGCGGGCGTGCGGCGGTGGACAAAACTCTTCAGCGCTTGGCTGCCACCCAAGAACTGCGCCGGATCGACCGGGGCCTCTATGACCGGCCTCGGACCAATAGCCTCACCGGCCGCGCCACCGTGCCGGACTATCGGGCAGTGATCCGTGCCGTAACCCGCCGCGACAACGCGCGCGTGGTCATCGACGGCATGACCGCCGCCAATGATCTTGGGCTCACGACGGCAGTGCCGGCGCGGATCGAGGTCTTGGTCGATGCGCGGCTGAAGCCGATCAAGCTCGGCAGCCAGGAAATCCACTTCAAGTACGCTGCCCCGAGCCGCCTCTATTGGGCGGATCGGCCGGGGATGCGGGTTGTGCAAGCCCTGCACTGGATGCAGGACATGCTGAGCCAAGATAGCGAACGGAAGCGAATACAAACCACGTTGCGCCGCCTGCTTTCCGACCCCAAGCACGGCGAGGCCATCCGCGAGGATCTGCGCGCCGGTCTCTCCGCCGTGCCGATCTGGATGCAGGAATTCCTGCGCCAACTCCTCAGCCAGAGTGGTGGACTCGAGGGCGAGCCATGAGCACCGAAGCCTATCGCCAAATCATTGCAGCACCGCCACGCGACCGGCTTGATCTCTTCCTCGCCACGGCCAACCGCATCGGTGCTCCGGTGGGCAATGTCGAAAAAGACTTCTGGGTCTGCTGGACGCTCAACTCGCTCTATCACGAGCGGCCTGCGGGAGAGCCGCGGCTGTTGTTCAAGGGCGGCACGTCGCTGTCGAAAGGCTATGATCTTATCAAGCGATTTTCCGAGGACATCGACGTCACCGTATTCCGCGATGACCTCGAAGAGCCAGCCTCGGTCGAGGAGCTCGAAGCGCTGTCGAACAAGAAGCGCCGCGCCAAACTCGACGCCATCCGGGATGCGTGCCGGACCTACATCACAGGCCCGCTGCGAGAATTCCTCGCGGCTCAACTGGCGGACGTGACCAACGGGACCGGCCGCGTCGAAATCGATGAAGCCGATCACGACGGGCAAACGCTGCTGCTCTGGTACCCGGAGGTGGAACCACGTGACGGGGCGTATGTTCGACCGGCGATACGTCTCGAATCCGGCGCGAAATCGGCGCTCGATCCGCACGGGCCGCTGACGATTACACCCTATGTGGCCGAGGAAGCACCGGGTATCGACCTCGCCGTGCCGGACGTGACCACGATCGAGGCGACACGAACCTTCTGGGACAAGGTGGTGATCGCCCACGGATTGCGCCGCTGGTATGAGCGGCGGGGCGAACTGCGGCAAGAAGGTCAACGCGTGTCACGGCACTATTACGACCTGCATTGTCTCATGCAGTCGGAAACCGGCAAGGCGGCGCTCGCCGACCTCGAGCTCGGGGCCGATTGCGTGCGTCACGCGCGCATGTTTTTCGACCGCCCCGACTATGACTTGGCTTCGGCAGTGACAGGGAGCTTCGCTATAGAGCCGGCGCCGAAGATGGTCGATGCGCTCGCGCGCGACTACGCCAATACGACCGCCATGATCTTCGGCGCGCCCCCGAGCTTCGACGACATTCTCGCATCGGCACGACAGATTGAGCGGGAACTCAATACCCGCGCCTAACTTCGACGCCCGCTAGGCGGGTGCCGCAATTCATGACGTCTCTATCGGCATTCCGGGGAGTCCGCTGCCCGCAGGATAGTCTGGTGGCAGGGCACCAAGCCAAGGCTTGCCCTGGGGCACACCTTGCTCGTTCATGTTGAGGGCGTTGATCACGCTGGACCGGATCGTCTGGCAGTATCGAAGGACGCTCTCGTCAGAGATGTCGCTCCGCTCTCGGACCACGACGTAGCGTGCTCGGACGTAGTCGTTGTTGGCCGAGAGTTTGCGGGATTGGGCCAAAATCTGAGGGGGTAACTTGAGCCCCAGCCCTTTGGCACGAACGACCATCTTCTCGAGGTCATGCCCGAAGGCTCGCAGGGCCTCGACCGTTTCTCCCGCCGAGCGCATGTAGGTTTTCAGGAACAGCTCGGCGGCATGATAGCTCATCAACCGCACCGGCCCTGAGCCGATTTTCGGATCCCGAGAGGCGAGCACAGCGGCAGACAGGTAGTCATCCGCCAGAAGGAAGATGCCGTACGGAGTGGCTCCGGCCGATTCGGGAGTCATCGCGAAGCCCTATCTGCATCGGAAACCATCACGTCACCATTGGTCGGTCATCATTGCCGTCGGGTTGTATTATTGCGTTTCACGCGTTCTACAGTAGTCTGCAACTGACTGATTTTCATGGGGCTGCGCTGGAATTCCAGGACGGTCGTGAGCGCGAGGCGGCAGTCGTGGGGGGATAATGCATGCCGACCAACAACTGGATCCGGTTTCTTCGAAACTACGGCCCCATCCCTACCAACGACAATATGTACGACGAGACCATCCAGCGAGCCTTGGCTCGCTTGAAGATGCAGCCCATAGAGCTGCCCGCCCAGCATCTTGCATGGCTCGTCGACAACTTCAGGTCGGACGAATGCCAGTCCATCATCCTGACGGGCACAGCCGGCGACGGAAAGACCTATCATTGCCGCCGCGCCTGGCTTGAGCTCGGGGGCACGATCGAAGACTGGAACGCCGGAGAGAAGATCCAGAGGCTGGCCTTGGGCTCTCGGCAACTCATCGTCGTCAAAGATCTGAGCGAACTTCGGTCCGACGAGAGTAAGCCGCTGATTGAGCAGATGGCATGGGACGTCGCCGACCCCAATTCCCCAAGGGTCTATTTGATGGCGGCCAATCATGGCCAGCTTCTCGAAAAGCTGAAGACCGCAGGCAGTGACAAGACCACGAGCGCTCTCGTCGAAGTGGTCGAAAATCTGTTGGTCGTCGGCCGCAGCGGAAATTCGTCCATCAGGCTCGATTTGAGGGACCTCAGCCGTTCTGCCGCTGCGGTCATGATCGATCAGGTCATTGATGCGGTCGCTTTGCATCCCGGCTGGGACGGCTGCTCTGACTGTCCGGCGCTGAGCAACGGAACCTGCCCGATCCGCGAGAACCGCGATCGACTGGTCGGCAACAACGACAATGGCCTCTTCCGGCGGCGTCTCGGCAACCTAGTCGAAGCCAGCGAACAGAATGGCGGCCACTTTACCATCCGGCAGGTCCTGTCGCTCGTCACGAACATCATTCTTGGCCACCCCGACGCAAGGGACGGGCTAATGGCGTGCACCGATGTGGCGGACTTGGCGGCTGCGGGCACTGCGGAGCGGGCTAGTCCCTACCGTAACGTCTTCGGGGGTAACCTGCGGCCAAGTCGAGCGGAAAGAACCGAGCCTTTTCGCAAGCTTAATCTGTTCGGGATTGGCTCGGAGACGAGCAACGAAGTCGACAACATGCTGGTCTACGGCGCCGACGATCCGGCGCTGGTGGAAACTTACCGTACGCTGGTGCAATCGGATCAGGTGTACGGCGAGACGCCGGCCTACAAGCGGGCACAGCAGTCCTACCTCGAAGGGGACGATCCGAGCGCGGTCGTGCGCTTTCTGGGGCTACTGCGCGGACAGCGTCAGCGACTGTTCTTCACCATCTCGGACGAGCTGGCGGATACGCTGGACCTGTGGGACCTGACAGTCTTCCGGTATGCCGGGCTTTATCTCGAGACCAGTCGCGCGTTGGCCGAAAAACGGGCGTTGCCCCGGCAGGTGATGCCCATGCTCCTGCGCGGGCTGAACCGCGTTTTCACCGGTATGTTGATCCAGAATCAAGACGAGCTGGTTCTTGCAAGTTCGGGAAGCCAATCGCAATCGAGAACCAGTCCGCTCCTTGAGGAGTTTGTGTCGGTCGCCCGCCGGGGCGGCGAGGAGGTCGCGCTACTCGGCGACGGAGCCGGCGGCATGAAGCTCGTGGTTCGGCTGGCGCGCGATGATCCGCCAGCGGTCACGCTACAGCTCTCGACGACCAGGTTTGAATTCTTGGGACGGGTGGCCGAGGGCGCCTTGCCGACGAGCTTTTCACTCGAGTGCCACGAGGATCTTCTGGCGTTCAAAGCGCGGCTTCTGAGTGCCGTCGAGCGGCGGCGCGTCCTCGATGGTGACGATCGCAGCGATGGGATCGTCCTCAAGTTCATCGACCTCAATTCCGACGGCCGCGCATCATCGCGCAGCGTTGCGGTGAGGCTCTAGCGATGGAGATTCTGAAGCGCCCCATCTCCCACGAGGATCGTACCGGACCAGCGTTCTGGGTCGACGAAGCGATCTGGGGGCATCGCCTGCATGACGAACAGACGCCCTGGCTGATTCTCCTGGAATTCCTTGGGGTACTCCGATCGGAGCAGCTCGCCGGCCGCGCCTTGGCGGAAGCGGAATTCAACGCTCTTTCCTATCGTCCGCAGACACAATTGCGGCTGCGCAATCTCATCTTCAACAATCCCTACCTATTGACCATTGGCGCCGAGAGGCTTTCCGACGACGCAGCCTGGACCAAATGGCTGGAACTGATGGAACAGAACGCCGGCGGCCTCGAAAGTCGGGACTTTAGTGACCTCCGTGCCCGCTTCGACACTTTCGACGACTTTGCCTCGGTGGTGGGGTTCTTACAGTCGTCCGCCATTGAGGGCGCCAGTAACAAGCGCTGGAGTTCGAAGTTCGTTTTTCTCCTTCTTTCTGCCGTTCGGCTTGGCGTCGAGCCAGTTCCAGAACTTTGCGTTCTCCTGCGCCATCGCCGGAATGGCGTTCATCTGCGCGGCGACATCCTTCTGTGCTACGCCATTTGTCAGCGGAAGGCGGACCAGCTCGTCGCGGATCCAGCGATAGGCCGAAAAGCCGCGGGAGGCTTCGACATTGATTGTGCCGAGATCGGAGAAGATGAGCTGGCCGGCGCCAGGCTTGTCGAAGGGCTTGCCGTCCCTGCGGACATATACATTCTCGGCCGTCTCCTGCCAGATGCGGAAGGTGTTTCGGACAAGCGCGTTGAGCTTGTTGCCGTCCTCATTGTCCATGGCCGGCATGACGAGGCGCAGGTCGATCGCGGCATGGCGGCCATCGGTGATGACCGAGAGCAGGATGTCGTCGCCGGGCTGCGCCGGCCCGTCGCGCTCCTCGATTGCCTGGATGCGCTGATCGAGATGGCGCTGATAGGCCTTGAAGGCCGGGGTCGGCTCCGCCGTGATGATCTGCCGCTTGCCGCCGGCGATCCCCGGCACCTTCACATAGGTTCGAAGGTCAGCGGGCTGCACCACGTCCGCGAATGACCGGAACATGGCGATCAGCTCGGGGACGTTGACGAACTGGGCAAAGCGCGTGACCGGCTTGTATTTGCCTGATGGCTGCAGCTCGAGTTCGGTCGAGGTGTCGCCGAAGGTCGACGCCCACGCGTCGAATTCATGCAGGCCGCGCTCGGTCAGCGCTGCATTATCCATCAGCCGCTGCACCGTGAACATTTCGCCGAGCGTGTTGGTGATCGGCGTGCCAGAAGCCAGCACGAGCGCCCTGCCCGGATTTTTCGTCTCGACGAACCGCGACTTCACATAGAGGTCCCAGGCCCGCTGCGAGCCGTTGGGATCGACGCCCTTCAGCGTCGACATGTTGGTGGCGAAGCTGAGCTTCCTGAACTCCTGCGCCTCATCGACGATGATCTGGTCGATGCCGATCTCGGATATGGTGAGCAGATCGTCCTTGCGGGTCGACAGCGCCTCCAGCCGCTCCTTGTGCCCCTCCTTCATGCGCTCGATACGCTTGCGCGAAAGCCGGTCCTCGCGGTCGACCTTGGTCAGCAGCTCCTCATAGGCTTCGAGCTCGTCCTGAATCATTTGGCTCTCAAAGGCCGAGGGAATCGAAATGAAGCGGAACGCCGAATGGGTGATGATGATCGCATCCCAGTTCGCCGTTGCCGCCCGGGAGAGGAACCGATGCCGCTTCTCCTTGACGAAATTGGTCTCGTCGGCGACCAGAATCCGGGCATTGGGATAGAGCGCAAGGAACTCGCGGGCGGCCTGCGCCAGGCAATGGCCGGGTACGACCAGCATGGCCTTGTTGATCAGCCCGAGCCGGCGCTGCTCCATGATCGCCGCCACGATTGAGAGCGTCTTGCCGGCGCCGACTGCATGGGCGACGTAGGTCGAGCCAGCCGAGATGATGCGCCAGATCGCCCGCTTCTGGTGCCCATAAAGAGAAAAGGCGCCCGAGGCGCCTGGAAGCTGGAGATGGTCGCCGTTGAAACTTCGCGGCGCGATGTTGTTGAAGGTGTCGTCATAAAGCCGCGCCAATCGGTCGGTGCGATCCGGATCGCTCCAGATCCATTTCTGGAACGCCGTCTTGATCTTCTGCAGCTTCTCCTTGGCCGCCTCGGTCTCGACCGTATTGAGGACGCGCCGCTCGGTGTCGCCGTCCTTCACCGTGTCGAAGATTTGCGGGATGGAGGAATTGAGTGCGTCGGACACGCGCCGACATCGCCCAGATGGAACAGGCGGCGTTGCGGATCATGGAAGCGATCGGCGTGCCGGTGCTGGTCATCGACGAGGTGCACAACATCCTCGCCGGATCCTACCGCGAGCAACGCATCGTCCTGAATACGCTCCGCTTCCTCAGCAATCGTCTGCAGATCTCACTGGTCTGCTTCGGCGTCAACGAGGCGCGGGAGGCCATCAGTGGTGATGTCCAGCTTGCGCGGCGGTTCGAGCAGTTCACCTTGAGCCGGTGGGCTGCAAACGAACAGTTCGAGACCCTGGTGGCCTCGATCCTGCGCAACACGCCGCTGCGTCGACCTTCGGTGCTGACGCCGAAATCGCTGCGACGGATCCTGCAGATCACAGAGGGTATCACCGCCAGCATCTTCCACATGATCAACAGCCTGGCCGTCGAAGCCATCGAGAGCGGCCGCGAGCACATTAACGACGAAGCAGTCGAGAACTGGGAGCCAGAGTTCGATGCCGAGGCGGCATTCGCATGATTGAGAACACGCCGCCACGGCAGTTGCCGGTGTGTTTGCCGCCCCATTCTGATGAACTCCTGTCCTCCTGGATCAGTCGCCATGCCGCCTTCTACGCGGTCCCTCCGCTTGTCATGCTTAGGCATTGCCTGCCGGAGGCCTCCGCGTTGCGCGCGGCCGATCTTCATTTGAGCAGTGATCAGGAAATCCGCCTGGCCAACATATTTGCCACCGAACCGGCCGTGGTGCGTCGAATGACCTTCACAAATGTCGCGCAATCAGCGCGTCGGCTCATCGCCACGCGGCCAACGCAGCATTGCACGAACTGCTGCCCTGGTGGCGCTGAACCGGCGCCAGTTCTACGAAGCCAGCTGCTTGGATGGCGCATCACCTGCCCTCTCTGTGGAAACCGACTCCGGGATGTCGGCGTGCGCGAACTCCCCTCCCCTTTCCAAGAATATCGCAGTGCGGCTCTCCGGGGCGAAAAGCTACTCGACGAAGGAGCCGAACGTGGCATCCGCGCCTGGGCTTCGCCATCGGAAATCGCCCGGCTTCTGCTGATGCGCCGGATGACGTGGCCGCCGCCGTGTGAAAGGGATCTTTGGCGTTTCCGCGTACTCGGCGCAATCATCCCCGATCTCGACCATGTAGTCGCCGCGGAACAGGAGAATCTGCCCACACCTGCAAAGCCGATCCTGCCGCTCCACCTGCGGCCGGCTCTCCTCGCCGGCGTTGCCATCGTCGAGCGTGCCGGACCGGAGATGCTCTGGATGCTGCGTGGGTACATGATGGGTGACAACAGGGTCCGGTTCACTGACGCCGCCGAGAACATGATAGCCCGAGTTCGCAGGTCGAGAGCCTCGTCTCAAATGCAGTTAATTTGAGAATCCGGTCGCCAGGATTCTCACAATTAAATGCCAACTCCGAACGAAACCGGCGCATTCTCACAATTAAATGCCAAGCGACAGCATTTGTGTTCAGCGCACTCACGGTGACGTCGAGCTTACGCTCGGGGAGGACCGATCGCCAGCGCGTCGGCACGTCGCGCCCATCCACCCAGCTCGTTTCCAGCGGCGTTGCCCGGTCCCAGCCGGGAGCGGGCCGAATGGCGATGGCTCACATGGGGCGCGGTCGCCGCAACCTGCGTGTGGCTGGCGACATCGATCGCCTACTCGTTCTATCTCGAGAACTTCGCGGACTACAACGCGACCTACGGAGCCTTGGGCGCCATGATCGGCTTCATGGTGTGGACGTGGATCTCGGTCATCGTCCTGATCGTCGGCGCGGAACTGAACGCCGAACTCGAACATCAGACGGCGAAGGATACGACCACGGGCGCGCCGGTCCCGATAGGCGCGCGCGGCGCCGTGATGGCCGACACGCTTGGCCGTTCCCTTGCACGACCGATCCTGCCCCGAGCGCAGGTCCGGCAGTTGCGACGGACGCCCTGATCACCCTGCCATCCCGCCGTGGCTCATGCCGTGACTTCGCGCTGTTGATGATGGAAGCCGTACGCTCGCTCGGCTTCGCCGCACGCTTCGCAACGGGATACATTTGCGTCGCAAGCAGAGATGGCCAGCCTCGCCTGGGCGGCGGCTCGACGCACGCCTGGTGCCAAGTCTATCTGCCTGGCGCCGGATGGGTCGAATTCGACCCGACCAACGGCATCGTCGGAAACCGTGACCTCATTCGCGTCGCCATCGCCCGCGATCCGACCCAGGCAATCCCGCTATCGGGAACATACTACGGCAAGGCGTCGGACGAACTTGGGATGAGCGTCCAGGTCAATGTCACGACAGAGCAGAGCGATCCTCTTGCAACGCGCGGCCGGGGGAAACCGGAAGGGATATTCGGCGTTGATTGAGCCACTGGACTAGTTGGGGGCCTTTATGAAGATCCGCGCCGGTTTCAGTCTTGCCCTATCAGTGCCCGCAGCCGACACCCATGCTTCTGGCGCTCGATGTTCACCCCTCCCGTATGGTTCCGGCACCGTCGCCGAGTACGTCGCGGCCGAACGAACGAAGGGTGGCGCCGACCACGATCGGCACCACCTTGAAGAACAGTCAAATCCTGCGGCCCGTGGTTCCGGACGAAACCCGATTACCCTCGCGCTCATCCTCGACCTCGACCTCGGTATGGCGAACGGTATCCGACACGGTCTCGGTGCGCTCGTCGCTTTGCCGGCGCAGCGCGATCTCCTCCTTGACACGAGCCTCCTTGGAGACGACTGCTTCTTCGACATGCTCCTCCGCCTCGATCGTGCGATCGGTGAACGCCTGCTCGTTTACGCTCAAGGCGCGGTCGACGGGACGGCGTTCGATTTCGACGCGATCCTCACGCAGATTTACCTGCTCCGAGACTGGTTCCTCAACCACATACGACCGGACGCGTACGCGGCCAAGATTGACGTCGCGCTTGCCAACCCTCAGCTGCTCCTCCACGACGGGAATCACCTCCTCGTCACCAATGGACCCTGATCGGCGCGTCGTGGCTGCCAGATCGGAAGTGTCGGCATAGCCGGCCTCGCGAATACCGGAATAGCTTGAAGCGGACGAACCCGCGGTAGACGCGCCGGTCCAGCCTTCGGAACGCCAGGAGGCGGAACGCTCATCGACGTCGATCGAGCCTTCGTCATCAAGGATATCGAGCGCCTGCTCGTAGTATTCAGCTGGGATCGCGCTCACCGTGACGAGATAGCCGCCGCGGCGCAAGCCCTCGGCATAGGTTGCACGATCCTCATCCGGAAAGAAGAAATCGGCGATGCTTTCCCAGAACCCTTTGTCGTCATCGGTGGCTCGGCTGGCATAGTCCTCGCCGCCGATAAGCCGAACGGAGGCGTCCGTCAGGCCGAGGCTGCGGAGTTTTTCGGCGGCCTCTTCCGCGTCGTCGCGCTCATCGAAAAAGGCGGTGAGGTTTCTGTTGCTATAGGCGTCAGGCATTGTCGCATTCCTCTCGGGTTGGTTCGGCCGCAACCCCCGCTTCTCGGGAAATGACGGCTCTTTGCTTTTTCACGGATATGGGGATTTCTATCGACCCGGTGGTTACCCGACGTCTGATGTGAAGTTCCTCCTTGAGAACCAGCCGCTTTTCCACGACCAGGACCTCCTCCAGCACGGGGACGATCGTGACATCGCCTTCCGTGCGGATTTCTGGAGCCCGGTCGACCTCGCGACCGATCGGAACGCGCTCCACTTCTACTTCGGTTGAGGCGAGGTCGGCGCCGACCAGTTCATCGACCTGTTCGGTGCGCGTCTCCACACGGACACGACCCGTCCGGCTCTTGCGCTTGGAGACGCTGATTTCCTCCTCGACCAGGGGGATGGTTACAGTTTCTGTCACTTGGGATGGTCCCCTGGGTGATTGCTTCACATAACGGCCCCTTGAGTGTTTCGTTCCGATCATGGTTGGGGCAATTACCCACCCGCCACCGCCATCACACCGTTCCTTAACCGTGGCGGGTCAAACTTGATCAAACCGAGGGGCGTATCCTATGCGCAAGGTGATCATAGAAGACGGATTGACGGTGTGCTTTCCGACCAAGGACGAATCCTTCGCCGATGGTGTGGAGCTTGGTATGCTGGCGACCTTAATGGCGTTTCAGGTGAGCTCGTTCTCGCGCACGATCTCGACGACCAATGTCGCCCAAGCGCGATCATTGGCGCAGAAACTTGGCTACCAGGCAGTCGTCGCGAAAGCCGATGGCGACGGCGCGACACGGCTTACGGTCAGTCGCAGCCGCAAGACTCATCTGCACCTGATATCCTCGAGTGATAGGCCGACCGCGGCACCTAACCAACCCACCGTCGCGTTGAGGCCGGTTCGTGCCTAGAAGCGCAGATTACGTGATGCCGCGATAAGCTCGGCCGGCACCGCAACTTCCTAAAGGGTCCCTATTCCAGGAAGGTAACCGGCACGCCCTTCTTCAGCATTCTGCCCAGTTCACGGGCATCCCAGTTGGTCAGACGAACGCAACCATGCGAACCTGTCTTATCGATCCGATCCGGTTCGGGCGTGCCGTGGATCCCGTAGGTCGGCTCGGAAAGATCGATCCAGACCGATCCAACCGGATTGTTCGGGCCAGGCTGCAGCGTCAGCACCTTGTCATTATTGCCCTGCTGGAAGTTGAGTTTGGGGTTGTACGTATAGGTGGGATCCTCGACCACGACCTTGACGATGTGGGTGCCTGACGGTGAAGGATTGGAGTCGCTGCCGATGGTGGCGGGATACGCCGCAATCAAGGCTCCGTCTGCGGCATAAGCCCGAACTTGACCAGCGGCCTTATCGACTTCGACCTTGGTCACTTGTCGTTCCAGGTCATGGCCTAGATCGGCAACAAAGATTGTTTCGCCTGGGGCAAAGCTGGCGCCTGCGTTCAACTGGCGTAGGAACTCGACGTCCATGTGGAAGCGCTCTGCCAGCCCCTCCTCGACCGTCTGGTATCCCAAGTGGTCTAGCTTCGCCAGTTCACCGTAATCTTCTGGCAGGTTTCCAACCACTGCAGCACCGTCATCGCCTGTGATGAGGTAGGAGCCGATAACCTGGTCTGGGGACTCCAGCGCTGAGGCCACACCCTCGTTGACTTTGCCGTCGACCGGAAGGCCGCGCAGCAATTGGAAGCCCTTGACGGCCTTGCGAAGGTTGCTGCCATCCAAGCCGTCGATGACGCCGGGCGAGGCACCGGCCCGGTCGAGCAGAATCTGCAGGCGCACGATCGAGGCAGAGGGCGCCACGACAGTCTGCTCCTCCTCGCCGCCCCCGGAAGGCGTCGCAGGTGTGCCGCCGGTAACGATGGTATCGACCGCGATCAAAGGAGCGCTGTTGATCGCTTCGGGAGTCAAGGGTGCAGTCGCCGCGATTACGCTTTCCACGGTTTCTGCAGCCGCAGGCAGGGCGTAGGCCGCGTTCCCGACGATGAGGCAGATAGCCAGTAAACGTGGTGTTGAGCGCATGACGATCGTCCAGAGTTGTTGGACACCTGCAACTCAGAAGAGCGGCCTGAGTTGCTGTCAGCCCATGCTCCTTCATGGGACATGGTTAGCATTTTCATAAAATTGTAGGTTTCTGCAGGGGTGGCTGCACCTTGTTTCCACATAAGATTGTCACAGGCTTATCGCGGGCGGAACTTTCACGCTTTCGTGAGAGTTGCTGCTCAGATCCAACTCATTTGGTCGGATTGCGTGCCGGCACCTCACCGGAAGAAGCCATTAAAGGATTACCGCTATGAGCACCACCGATCCCCTAAGCCCCTCGTATTCGGCGCCAGGAGTTTATCCCGTCGACACCGTGGATCAGACGATCCTTCTGAATAAAGTGAGCTGGGGCGCGATCTTCGCCGGCGTCGTGGTCGCCCTCGTCGTGCAGGTCCTGTTGACCATGCTCGGCGTTGGCATCGGCATCGCCACACTCGATCCCGGCACTTCAGACAATCCCGCCGCGTCCACGTTCTCGATCGTCGCGGGCATCTGGTATGTTGTTTCAGGCATCATCGCTGCCTTTGCCGGCGGTTATATCGCTGCTCGCATGTCGGGGAAGATTGTGCCGACGACCGGTGCGCTCCATGGGCTTACCACCTGGGCCTTAACCACGCTTCTCGTACTCTATTTCCTCACGAGCACGGTCGGTGCTCTGGTCGGGGGTGCGTTCAGTGGCATTGCCAGCGCAGTCGGTGGTGCAGGGCAAGTCGTCGCGCAAACCGCGGCGCCAATCATAGCCAACTCCAATCCTCTGGATGCATTGGATTCGCAGATCAGAGCGACCGGCACCGATCCGGAGGCATTGAATGCGGCTGCGGTGAACGCGATGCGCAATCTGGTAACCGGCAATGCCGCAGATGCGGAGGCGGCGCGCACGCAAGCCGCTCAGGCGCTAGCCACGGCCCGCGGCATCCCGCTCGATCAGGCGACACAGCAGGTGGCGGAGATGGAAAGGCAATACAACGCGGCCGTTGAGTCGGCAAAGCAACAGGCGATCGAAGCGGCTGATGCCACCGCATCGGTGGTATCGACCGGTGCGATCCTGGCGTTCGTCGCACTGGTCCTGGGTGCGATCGCTGGCTGGCTTGGCGGGCGGGCCGGTGTCGTCCACCCGGTTTATGCCGATCGCATCGTGCCGAGCCGGCGAGTAGCCTAAACGCCTGTCAGGTCCCGCGCTAATTTGCGCAGCGGAGCGAGGAGGCTAGGCCTCCTCGCCTTCTATTAAGCTGCCACCGTTTCAGAAAAGACAAACGCTCCACCTCCTCCCTGTCTGGGCGGAATGGTTGAATGTGCTGGACAGGGAGGCGGATTGTCGTCGTCATCGCGTGAACGGCGGCGCAGAATCCGCTGCCAATCGTGCGCGACGGGCCGACGACGACGCTCCGCAAGTCGCGACAGCGTCTCCCGCGTCCTTGAGGAAGGAGCCGCTCCACCCGCGTCCAGAGCCTGCAAAGCGCCTAAGATATCGTCTATTTCGACGTGTGAGCCGTCTTCCAGCTGCCGCCGCGCCGGAGCCCCTGGAACCGCGCGGACATCTGATGCCCAGGATGCGAGCAGAGCGCGCTTTTCGGCTGGGTGAATGCTCGGGTCGGCGACAACTTCCTCAGGCCGTTGGAATACCGGTCGCCGATGGCGACCCATCACTTTACAACCTGCCTTCAAGAAACGCGTATCCTCGTTCATCTCCGTTTCTCCGCAATCGGTGCCTCCCGGCGAACCGGGAGGCAAAATCGCAGTAATCTGGGTTTCTGGTGCTCAAGCAGCTTTGCGCTGTGGCTCGGTTTCCTGGCTGATCCGCTTCTTGCTGTCGTTGCCGCCCAACCGGGCGGCCTCAGATGCGGTTCCGATGGCAATCCGGCGCGGCTTCAGCTCTTCCGGGATCTCGCGCACCAGATCGACTGCGAGCAGGCCGTTTTCCAGCGTGGCGTTGGCGACCTTCACGTGGTCGGCAAGCTTGAAGACCTGCTTGAAGTTGCCGATCGCAAGCCCGCTGTGGAGGATCTGGCGGTCATCTGACTCAGACTTCTTCTGCCCGGTGACAATCAGCTCCGGTCCGTGCTGCGTGAGCTCTACTTCGTCCAGGCTGAAACCGGCGACTGCCATGGTGATGCGGTAGTCGTTCTCACCGTTTCGCTCGATGTTGTAGGGCGGCCAGTCCGAACGGCCGCTGTTATCGAGCATGTCGAAGAGACGATCGAAGCCGACCGTCGTACGGTAAAGGGGGGAATAGTCGAAGTTTCTCATGGCCATATCCTCCGAAAAGCAACATGGGTGCTGAGCGTCGCAGCGCCTCTGCGACGCCGACTTTGTCGGGCCTCATGGCCCCGACGGCAGACGATTTGGGAGTACCAAAAAACCGGTTCAAGAGGGCGCCCCAAAAAAATTGGGAGCAATCTTCTGCTTCTCCGCACGTCAAAGCAGTAGATGGAATCCAGCGGTCTGCCACTCGTTGCGCAGAAGATTGAACCGCAAGAGTCTACGCGCGTTGTGTGTGACCGAAACAGCACACAGGAGACTGACATGCCTAACAGTGGAACAACGCGCGGCCGCAGCCAGGATCGTGCCAAGGTTGCCGGCGGGCAGGATCACGAAGTGAAGTATGAGGCCGGAAAGACAGGCGCCAGCAAATCGGACGTCAAATCGGCGGTGAAGGCAGTCGGCAACAGCCGGAAGAAGGTCGAAGAGAAGCTGGGGAAAAAATAGCCCCCGCCCTGTGGTCGCTCAGCCGCAAGTCATTTGAGTGACCAGTCCAGTGAGCTCCTCGTAAATGATATTCAGACGGTCTGGCCGATGATCGTCGGTTTTTTGGCAGGTCGTACAGACAAGCCGCCAGTTTTCGCCGCGCGGTTTCTCAGGCAGGCTACCGACTGACCGGCCAATCCAATCCTGCCGCTCAAAGGCTCGGCATTGGTCTGCTGGGAGCAGCTCGCGCCGGGCAAGACGGAGCGGTGTATGTGCCATCGTCGGTGCCTGCCCTGCCGGTTCGGGTGCTGAGGAGGGCTCCAACGTGCAGGCGGCGAGAGCGGCAATGCCAATGAGCAGCGTTAATCTCCAACTCATTGTGCTGCGCCTGGTAACGCTGACCCTGGTAACAGAGAGTGGCTCACTACGATGACTACCGGCTGGTCAATCCCTCAAGAAATAGCTGTTTATCAAGGGTACCCGACTGATGAGCGGCGACCAGTTTTTGAGCAATATTTTCGGCTTCCTGGGATTTCGGATCGAGAGCAAGGCGCGCGCAGGCGCTATCGAATATGTCTTGCAGGAGGGCGATTTGCTCTGGATCAAGAATGCCGAGGCGGCCTACCACTCTGATGATAGCCATCTACCGCTCTTTCGCTAGGGGAACGACTGTATATCGCCCCCCTTGTCCGCCTGACGACATCCCTTCCCTCGTCCGGTTCCGCGTGTAATCCCGCGCGATTTCGCATCTTCGTACTTGATCGGAACCGACGGAAAACTCAAGAGTTTCTGCTGATCCACCGCTCACAGGTTCGTACATGGTGTTCGATGAATTAGCGCGATTGGAGGCGGTTCGCCGATACGCGGTCGCTGATTCTGCGGTTGAAGCGGCTTTTGACAGGGTCGTTGCCCTCGCAGCACATCTACTCTCGGCGCCTGTCGCACTTTTCAGTATCATCGATGCCGACCGTATTTGGTTTAAGGCACGGCATGGCCTGGATTTGGAATATATGGACCGCGAGCCGGGGTTTTGTGCGTCCGCATTGTCGCAAGGGAGTTCGTGGCTTGTCGCCAACGCCGCAGAGGTCGCTGACGCACGCGGCAACCGGCTGGCCAAGGAATTCGGACTGAACGCCTATGCGGGTGTGCCGCTGGCCGTTCAGGACGGCGCGCGTCTCGGTACCCTCTGTGTCATGGACCGGAAAGCGAGGGAATTTGCCAGTCGCGATGTCGGTATCCTCGAAAGCCTGGCATCGCTGATCGTGGATCGGCTCGAGCTTCGGTTGGTCTCCCATGACGCCGCGCATGTCGCCGCAGAGGCTGCCCGGGAGCGCGAGGCCGCCTTCCAGCGGGCGAACAAGATGGTGAACGACGGAAGGCTACTGGCGGCACTGGTTCAATCCTCTCAGGATGCGATTGTGAGCAAGGATTTGAATGGCGTTGTCACATCCTGGAATCCTGCTGCGGAGGACATTTTCGGGTATCCGGCCGCGGACATGATCGGTCAGTCGATCACTCGCATCATCCCGCCCGATCGTCTTGAGGAAGAGACCTTTGTTCTGGACAAAATCAGACGGGGAGAACGTATCGAGCATTATGAGACCCTGCGACGCCGTAGAGACGGCGGTTTGATCCCGATCTCGCTGACGATCTCTCCAATCAAGGGTGAGGACGATACAATCCTCGGTGCCTCAAAAATCGCGCGGAACATCTCGGACCGGGTGGAAAGCCAAAACCGCATTCATGCGCTGCTTCGGGAAGTCAATCATCGGGTCAAGAACCAGTTCGCCGTCATTCTTTCGATGATCCGGCAATCGGCGAACCAAGCCGGAACTGCGCAGGAATTTGAAGCGCGGATTCGAGACCGAATCATGGCGCTCGCGCGCTCCCATGATCTTCTGGTTAGTCACGACTGGAACGGGGCCCCGATCCAAGACGTATTGACGGCGCAGAGCGAAGGGTTTGATCAAGGAACCCGAATAACGGCCTCAGGACCGCCCGTTCTTCTCACCCCCATGGCTGTCCAGTATCTCGGCATGGCTTTCCACGAACTTGGCACGAAAGCTTTGCATCATAACGGTTTTGCCGGAGGCGGCTCGCAAGTTGCGGTTTCCTGGCGCCTTGTCACGAGAAGCGGGATCCAGTGGGTCGAGCTGTCATGGAACGAGAGGCACCTCGAAGAACACGCGCAAGGAATGCCGGACCGGTTCGCCTTGTCCTTGCTGGAGAGGATCACGCCTGCCGCTCTTGGGGGAGCTGGAAAGATCGAACGCACAAGTGATGGCGTGTCCTGGCGGCTCGAGGCGCCGCTGCATTTGCTTGAGCCAGAACCGCTAAAGATCGAATAGCGGCTCCGACACATTGCTCGGATCACCGAAGCCGCAGCCACGTCGTGCTGAGGCTCCCTGCCCGCTATTGTGCCGCCAGTTTTGCAAGAGGTATTTTGAGAAGCAGCCTGAGCCCACTTTCTGTCCAGTCGCGGGAAATAGTACCTCCCAGACCGGTTAATGTGGCCCGTTCGAGCGTCGTTCCGAATCCCTCGCGTGAAGGGGCATCGAGTCGTCGCGGGACGCCCGTCTCGCTCCAATGAACGTGAAGATTTTCGCCAGAAACTGCGATCCCGATCGCCAATCTGCCTGCAGATGCTGACAGAGCACCGTATTTTGCCGCATTGGTCACCAGTTCGTGGAGCAGCAGTACGAACGAAGTGAGCGCCTTGCCCGACAGCGGCGCGTCCGCGCCCGTGATGACGATGCGTGAGCTATCCGAGGTCCTGTGCGGTTCGAGAATTGCTTCCATTAAAGCTGTCACCGTTGTGGAAGGCGACGCAGCGTCAATGCTGTCGCTCAAGTCGGGCAGGGTCAGTTCATGCGCACGTGCAAGCGCCTGCAATCGAGCCTTCAGGTCTGCTTCAAGCTCATCGACTCTCGTGGCGGCACGAGCGCTCAAAGATATCAAACCCGCCGTCAGGCTGAAGAGGTTCTTGATCCTGTGGTTGATCTCGCGCAGGAGAAGATCCTTGTCGCGAGCCGCACGCTTGAGCGCGTCGGTCTGCGCAGCCAGTTCGTCGCGTTGCGCGGTGATCTGTTGCCGCTGGCGGTGGAGCTCGAAGAACACCTCGGCCTTGCTGCGCAGAATATCCGGCTCGATCGGCTTCTGGATAAAATCCACCGCACCGGTCTCGTAACCCCGGAAGCGGCGCTGGCTGTCCGCGGTGCCCGCGGTCACGAAAACGATTGGGATGCCGCGCGTCCGCTCATTGCCGCGCATGAGCTCGGCCAGTTCAAACCCGTTGAGACCAGGCATCTGAACATCGACAAGCGCCAGCCCCACGTCATGCTTGAGCAGAAGCTCGAGCGCCTCGTCCCCGGAGCGCGCCTTGAGCAGGACAAGGCCGTCGCGACGCAGCAAGGCTTCGAGCGAGAGAAGGTTCTCCTCGAGATCGTCGACCAGAAGGAATTTGACTGGGGTCATGGTCGATCTCGAATTTCTTGCAGGTAGGTCGCGATTTGCTCCAGCGAGCTGACGCGGGACTCCGGGCAGAGTCTAATGGCAGCCTCCGGCATCGCTGAGGCAAATGCGCCGTTGGGATCTTGAACAAGGGCGGCGCCACCAGCGTCGATCACGGCTCTTAGACCCTTGGCGCCATCATGATTGGCGCCGGTCAGGATGATTGCAATCAAGCCTGCTCCGTAGGCGTCCGCGGCGGTTTCGAAGAGGACATCGATCGAAGGCCGGGAAAACAGCTCGGGCTCGTCGCTGGACAGGGCCAGACATTTGTTCGACTCGACGAGGAGGTGATAGTCCGGCGGGGCAAAATAGATCGTCCCGGGCCTGATCGGTTCCTTATCCTCGGCCTCCTGGACGGGAATCCTGCATTTCGCGCGGAACAGATCGGCCAGGACGCTGCTTCTGTCCGGAGGAATATGGACCACGACCATGATCGGAAGCGTGAAGGTCGCAGGCAGCTTGGGCAGGATGGCCGATAGAGCCTCCAGCGCCCCCGCCGACGCGCCGATCACAACGGCCTCCGCCTGAACTTCCATCAAACAGCCCGCCTTTGATAGATTTTTTCTTCTCGGACGAACTCTTCGAAGGCGCCGGCATGACGTGACAATCGCAGACTTTCCTTTGCGCCGAGACCCAGAAAACCCTTGCGAGCGAGCGAGTCCCTGAACAGCCCAAGTGCACGATCCTGCAGATCCCGATCGAAATAGATGAGGACGTTGCGGCAGGAGATCAGGTGCATCTCACCGAAAACCGCATCAGTGACCAAGCTATGGTCGGAGAACACCACGTTGCGACGCAGGGACCTGTCAAACGAGGCCCTTCCATAAGCAGCCAGGTAGTAGTCGGACAGGGAGGATCTCCCGCCCGACTTTCGGTGGTTCTCGGTGAAGAGTTGCAGGCGATCGACAGCGTAGACGCCGGCCTCGGCAGCGTGGAGGGCTTCCTGGTTGATATCGGTCGCGTAAAAGATGGTGCGATCGTCGAGGCCTTCCTCGCGAAACAGGATGGCAAGCGAGTACAGTTCTTCGCCCTCGCTGCATCCGGCGACCCAGACCTTCAGCGACGGATAGGTTCTCAGGTGGGGAATGACCTTTTCGCGAATGGCCCGGAAATAGCCGGGATCGCGAAACATCTCACTGACCTGGACGGTCAGATATCGCATCAGCCGAGGCAGCATGGTGGGCTCATGCAGAACCCGTTCCTGCAACGCCGAGAAGTTGCTAAATCCGAGCTGGTCCCGCGCTTGCCGTAGCCGGCGTTTGATCGAGGCCATGGCGTAGTTACGAAAATCGTAGTGATAACGCGTGTAGAGCGCTTCCAGCAGCAGCCGGATCTCAATGTCTTCGACCTTCTCTTGTGCTGCAAGCTCCATCACTTCGGCATCCAGACGCGCACGAGTGATAGCAGCTTTTCGACGTCGAGCGGCTTCGCCATATAGTCGTTGGCGCCCGCGTCGATACAGCGCTGCTGATCGTCCGGCATGGCCTTGGCGGTGAGCGCGATGACCGGCAGCTTCTTCCATTCCGGGTTCTTGCGGATTTCGCGCGTCGCTGTGAGGCCGTCCATCACCGGCATCATCACGTCCATCAGCACGAGGTCTATCGGCGCTCCTTGCTCACCACCTTTTTTAAGCGCCTCCAGCGCCTCTTTGCCGTTGCGAGCGATCTGGACGGCGGCGCCACGGGGTTCCAGAATGTTGGTCACCGCATAGACGTTGCGAACATCGTCCTCAACAACCAGGATACGCCGCCCCTCGAGAAGCGCGTCCCTGTTGCGCGCCTTGCGGATCATCTTCTGCTGTTCGGCTGGAAGTTCGGATATCACCTGGTGGAGGAACAGGCTTACCTCGTCGAGGAGTCGCTCCGGCGACTTGGCTCCCTTGATGATGATCGACTTCGAGTATTTGCGCAGGCGCTGTTCGTCGTCGGCTGAGAGGTCGCGGCCTGTGTAGACGATCACGGGCGGGAAGGAATGAGCGCTGTCCTGGCTAAGCGTCTCCAGAAGCGTATAGCCCGACGCATCCGGCAGCGACAGGTCCAGCACCATGCAGTCGAACGTCTGTTCCTTCAGCAGCTTGAGACACTCAGCCGCGGTGCCCGCCGTTATGGTTTCGACATCGCCAGAGGTCAGCAATCTTGAAACGGCATCGCGTTGCACAGGATCGTCTTCGACAATGAGGACCCGGTGGACGCGCTGCGACAGTCGGGCCTCGAGCTTTTGAAGGACTTCGACCAACTGCTCCCGCTTGACCGGCTTCAGCTCGTAGCCAACTGCGCCAAGCGAAAGGGCTGTCTCGGCGTGATCTCCAGCCGAGACGACATGGATGGGGATATGACGTGTGCGCACGTCCTGCTTCAGCCTGTCGAGGACCGCGAGGCCGGACTGGTCCGGCAGGCCGACATCGAGGACGATTGCGCTTGGCGTATGGTCTTTCGCCAGGATTAGCGCCTCATCGGCCGTGCCGGCGACCAGCGATCGGAAGCCCATCTCGCGGGAGAGATCGCGCAGGATCGCGGCAAATGTCTCATCGTCCTCAACGACCAAGAGAACACGCCGCTCTCCGGAAAGCACGTCGCGGTCGTCCTCAAGCTTGCGAGCAACCCTTGGCTGGACGGCGGGAGAAGGGCCATCGGCGGGGATCGCCGGCGCAGTCATTTGCACCGACGGTGCTTCACGCGGTGCGACCTTAGACGGATCGTAGGCTTCAGGGACGGCGAGAGTGAACGTACTGCCCTTCCCCGGCTGGCTCGTGAGATCGATGGTGCCTCCGAGCAGTCGCGCGAGTTCTCGTGAAATCGACAGGCCGAGACCCGTGCCGCCATATTTGCGGCTGATCGTTCCGTCCGCCTGATGGAACGCTTCGAAAATGCGTTGCTGCTGGTCCAGGCTGATGCCGATGCCGGTGTCCGAAACGGAAAACGCGACTGTTCCCTCAGCCGATCTGCCGATCGACAAACTGATCTGCCCCGCTTCCGTGAACTTGAAGGCGTTGGACAGCAGGTTCTTGAGGATCTGTTCAAGCCGCTGCGGATCGGTCTCGATCGTCGACGGAACATCGTTTGCGACATTGATGGCGAACTTCAGCTGCTTCTCCGCTGCCACGGGTTCGAAGACCTGTCTCAAACTGGTGGCCATTCGCTCGACAGCGACGCCCTCCGGGCGGATTTCGACATGACCGGCCTCGATCTTGGACAGGTCGAGAATGTCGTTGATGAGGTTCAAGAGATCGTTGCCGGAGGACTGTATCGTCTGGGCATATTTGACCTGCTCGGCGGTCAGGTTGTCGTCCGGATTGTCCGCCAGCAACTTGGCCAGGATAAGTGACGAGTTGAGCGGCGTCCGCAGCTCATGCGACATGTTGGCGAGAAAGTCGGACTTGTAGCGGCTGGCCTGCTCGAGTTCACGCGCCTTGAGCTCAACTGCCGCGTTCACGCGCTCCAGACCGTCGCGCTGCGTTTCCAACTGCTGCGCCTGTTCTTCGAGCTGGGAGTTGGTCTGTTCCAGTTCGGCCTGCTGCTGCTCGAGCCGTCCCTGCGATTCTCTCAGCGCCCTGCCCTGTTCCTCCAACTCTTCGTTCGAGACGCGCAGCTCCTCGCTCTGGGTCTGCAGTTCTTCGGCCTGCCGCTGGGTCTCCTCAAGCAGGTTTTGCAGCTCCTCGCGGTATTTTGCCGACCGGACGGCGATAGCGATCGCGCCGGCGGCTTCCTCCAGGAGCGCGACGACCCGTTCGTCGATGGGACGCAGAAAGCCGAACTCGAGAACGGCGTTGACCGCGTCGTCAACGCTGGCTGGCAGGATAACGAGGTGTTTCGGCCTGTCCCGCCCAAGTGCCGAACCGAAGGCCAAATAGCCTTCCGGAACCTCTCCGACCAGCATCGAGCGGCGTTCCGCGGCTGCCTGGCCTAGCAGTCCTTCTCGCAGCTTGAACTCCTCAGGCACTTTCGCATCTTCGGGAACGCCGTAAGTGGCCGTCCGCCGATAGACCTCGCTGCTGCCGACGAACATCGCTCCAGCCACTGCCCCAGCGTACCTCGCCAGGAATTCCAGGACGCTGTTGCCAAGCCGATCCATGGGCTGGTCGCCCATCATCGCTGATGCCAACCCGACCTGGCCGGATTGCAACCATTCTTCGCGACGACGCGCGAGCGTCGCGCGACGCATCAAGACGGCGATCGTCGCGGTCAGGAGGAGACCAAGCGCGCCGGAAAGCAGGCTGGTGACGAGCGCGGTCCTCTGGGCGCTCTCCATTTGAGCCAGACGTTGGACGCGAATCTGCGTTTCTGCCTCGGCCATAGCAGCGATCTGGCCGCGGATTGCATCCATTTCTGCCTTGCCGCGATCGGAGTTGACCACCGCAAGCGCCGCGTCCAGTCCTTCGCTGCGACGAAGCTCGATCGTCTCCCTGAGCTCGGCCAACTTTGCCTCAACATGTTGTCGAAGCGCTGCAACGCGGGGCCTCTGCGCGGCGGTTCCGCCGGAAAGCTCCTCGATTTCGTCGAGCTTCAGGGGGATCGCTCGCAAGGCAGCGTTGTAGGGTTCGAGGTATCGCTGGTCGTTTGTGAGCAGGAAACCGCGTTGACCAGTTTCTGCGTCCTGCACACTGGAAAGCATCTGATCCAGAGCAACGATGGTTTGATGCGTCTGCACAATCCGCTGATTGCCTTCCCGCAGCGCTTGCAGATTAAAAAACGCGACGGCGCCGCTGACCAGAAAGAAGACGATCGCCGCGGCAAGGCCGAGCGCGACGGCGGGATCGAGACCCAGACTTCTCCTGGACGTGGCGGGGTCAGTCGTCGACTGCATGACATTCTCTCAAATACTGGTGCCCCGCCGGCTTCAGGGTAGCGGCTGTGGCGTGTGGAAGTCCCCTATCAACCAGTGGAGACTGTGGCGATCGCGGGTCGTGAGCTAAGCGGTAGATCGTATAGCGGCAGGGTTTTCGCCCGTCGAGCGCCTTAGGTAAACAACGCCACGACGATTCCGATGGAACTGTTCCTCGACCTGCCTGTTGAAGTTGTTCAGCCAACGCGACGGATGTCATGCGCCAGCCAACCAAACATCCTGTTGACGTTACGATAAACGGTCACCGCCATTCTCTTCAACTTTCACCGGAAACCACTCTTCTCGACCTTCTTCGCGAGCGGCTTCAGCTGACCGGGACGAAGAAGGGCTGCGATCATGGGCAATGCGGCGCCTGCACGGTTTTGGTTGACGGACGTCGTATCAATTCCTGTCTCAAGCTTGCCGTGACATTGCATGGCGCCAAAATCACCACGATCGAAGGGCTTGCCACCGAATCCACCCTGCATCCGTTGCAGGCGGCCTTCGTTGAGCGCGACGCCTTCCAATGCGGATACTGCACGCCGGGGCAAATCTGCTCCGCCCAGGGTTTGATCAACGAAGGGCGTGCCGAGACGCGGGAGGATATTCGCGAGCTGATGAGCGGCAACCTCTGCCGCTGCGGTGCCTACACCAATATCGCGGATGCTATCGAGGATGTGCTGCACGCGGACCGTGGAGCGGTCAGGGAAGCGGCCGAATGATCCCCTTCGACTACGTTCGCGCGGGCTCGGTCGAGGAGGCCATCCGCTTCGGCGCAGAACCTCGGACACGCTTCATCGCAGGCGGCACCAATCTGGTCGATCTCATGAAGGAGACGGTCGAGCGGCCAGAGCGCCTTGTCGATATCGGCCGGCTCAACCTTGATGGCATCGAAGAGCGTCCGAACGGCGGGGTGCGGCTCGGCGCCCTCGCTCCGAACGCCGACACGGCCTACAATCCGATCGTCCAACGCGACTATCCCCTGCTATCCTCAGCAATCCTTGCAGGCGCGAGCCCGCAGTTGCGCAATGCGGCAACGAATGGCGGAAATCTGAACCAGCGCACCCGCTGCTACTATTTTTACGACGTGGCGACGCCATGCAACAAGCGCGAGCGGGGTTCCGGCTGCAGCGCGATCGGCGGCGTCAACCGCAACCACGCCATCCTAGGAACCAGCGAAAGCTGCATCGCAACGCATCCATCCGACATGTGCGTGGCGCTTGCGGCGCTCGATGCCGTCGTTCAGGTCATCGGACCGGCGGGCGAACGCAAGATTGCATTCGTGGACTTCCATCGTCTCCCGGGCGACGAGCCGCAGACGGACAATACGCTGGCGGCGGGCGAACTCGTCACGGCGATCGATCTGCCGGGCCAGCATTTTCGCGAGCACTATTCCTACCTCAAGCTTCGTGATCGGCTGTCCTACGCGTTTGCGTTGGTGTCCGTCGCGACGGCTGTTTCGTTCGACGGCGACAAGATCTCCGATGCGCGCGTTGCGCTCGGCGGTGTGGCCCACAAGCCGTGGCGTAGTCGCGATGCGGAGGAGACGCTTATCGGTTCGAAGCCGTCCGAGCAGAAGTTCGCCGACTGCGCGGACCGCCTCCTTGAGGGCGCCCTCGGCCGCGGTGCGAACAATTTCAAGATCGATCTGGCGAAACGCGCGATCATCCGGGCGCTCACGCAGGCAGCCGCCCGCACACCGCAATCCCAAATCGATAAGAAGATAGCGTGAGGTTGCCATGACCATCGTCGCTCAAGTGGATAGTGGTATCGGCAGCCCCGTCAGCCGCATCGACGGCCCGGACAAGGTGACCGGCAGGGCGCGATACGCCGCCGAGCACGCCGCAGAAGGGCTCGTCTATGGCTGGATCGTCTCGAGCGCGATCGCCAAGGGCCGCGTGACGCGCATCGACGAAACCGCCGCGCGCGCGATCGACGGTGTGGTCGATATCCTGACCCACGAAAACCGGCCGCACATCGCCTGGTTCGACCGCAGCTACCGCGATCAGGTGGCGCCTCCCGGCGAGCCGTTCCGGGCTCTCTACGACGGAAACATCCTGTTTAGCTTCCAGCCCGTCGCGCTTGTGCTGGCGGAAACGCTGGAAGCGGCCCGGGCAGCGGCGGCGTTGGTGCAGATCGAATACGATACCCAGGAGCACCAGACCGACTTCATGGCTGCGCTCCCGCACGCCTATGTCCCGAAGAAGAAGCGTGCCGGCATTCCGATGCCGTCCGATCGCGGTGACGCGAAACAGGCCTTTGCCGACGCGCCGCTCCGGATCGCGGCGGACTATACTTTCTCCGCCCACCATCACAATCCGATGGAGATGCATGGTACGACCGTGGTCTGGTCAGAAGACGGCTCGATCATCGTCTACGACAAGACGCAGGGTCCGCAGAACACACACGCATATCTGTCCAGCGTGTTCGGCTTGTCGAAAGACAAGCTCACCGTTCGCAACCCGTTTGTCGGCGGAGCCTTCGGGTCGGGCCTGCGGCCGCAATACCAGGTCTATCTCGCCACGATGGGGGCACTTCACCTGAAGCGACCCGTGCGGGTGACGATGACCCGGCAGCAGATGGTCAGCCACGTGCATCGACCCGAACTGTTCCAGTCGGTTTCGCTGGGCGCCAACGAAGTCGGAGCGCTGCAGGCGGTCATCAACAGTGCGACGACCGCGACGTCATCTTACGAAGACTACATGGAGAACATCGTCAACTGGGGGCTAATGGCTTACCGATGCCCGAACGCGGCGGGCGATTACACGCTGGTCGCACTTGACACGCCGACGCCCGGCGACATGCGCGCGCCTGGGGCGGCTTCAGGCATGAACGTGTTCGAGTGCGTGATCGACGAGCTCGCTTATGAAGCCAAGGTCGACCCGTTGGTGTTTCGCCGGTTGAACTATACCGATGTCGATCCGATGTCGGACAAGCCCTTCACCTCCAAGGCGCTGCGCCGCGCCTATGATCTTGGGGCGGCGGCTTTTGGCTGGAAGAACCGACCGATCGAGCCGCGCAGCATGCAAGAGGGCCACGAGCTGACCGGCTGGGGCATGGCGACCGGCATGTGGGACGCCCAGTTCATGAAGACGTCGGCCCGCGCGCGGATTTCGGCGAACGGCAACCTCGAGGTCGCGACAGCTGCTTCCGACATCGGCACCGGCACCTATACGATCCTCGCCCAGGTCGCCTCGGACACACTTGGCGTTTCAATCGGCGATATCAGCGTCAAAATCGGCGACAGCGATCTGCCGACGTCCCCCGTCGAGGGCGGATCATGGATGGCCGCTTCGACCGGGGCGGCTGTTCAGTTGGCTTGCCGCGCTGTTGGGCGAAAGCTCTTTGACGCTGCCAAGAAGCTAAAAGACTCACCCTTCGACGGTGTTGATTTCCAAGAGGTGCACTTCACGAACGGGCTGATGCAGCTTGGCGGAAGCACCGCGCGCGATGCCCATCGCCGACATCATGACACGTTCAGACTTATCGTCTTTGGAGGCCGAGGAGACGGCCTCGCCCGGCATCACCGGGATGCTGGGCCTCACCAGCAAGGCCCGCAACACCCACAGCGCTGTCTTTGCCGCGGTGAAGGTGGATGATCAACTTGGTGTCGTACGCGTGGCACGCGTGGTGGTCGCGGTCGCAGCCGGCCGTATCCTCAACCCGAAGACGGCGCGCAGCCAGATTCTTGGCGGGGTCGTCATGGGCATCGGCATGGCGCTGCACGAGGAGACGCTGATGGATCATCGCTTCGGCCGGCCGATGAACCACAATTTTGCCGAGTATCATATCCCGGCCCATGCCGACATCGCCGACATCGAAGTGATCTTTGTCGACGAAAAGGACGACGAGGTCTCGCCGCTCGGCGTCAAGGGGCTGGGCGAGATCGGCATCGTCGGCACCGCGGCCGCCGTCGCCAATGCGATCTTCCACGCCACCGGCAAACGCATACGACATTTTCCCATCACACTGGACAAGCTGCTTTGACCCGAACCTCGCCGGACCCCGACCATCTGATCCCGGATGCTGCCGAGCCTCGGCCGACATTTCAGCCTTTCATGCATGATCTGACCGTTGCCCATCCCGACGAAGAGCGCCTCGGGCGCGAGATCGACGAGACGATGGCGCAAATCCGCGAGACGACCTTCGAGAACAGCGGCCATGCAACCCGCAGCGTCCACGCCAAAGGCCACGGTATTCTGCAGGCCGAGTTGGAAATCTTCGAAGGTCTGCCGCCGGTGCTGGCGCAGGGCATTTTCTCGCGGCCGAGCACTCACAAGGTCATAATGCGTTTCTCGACCACGCCAGGCGACCTCCTATCTGACAAGGTGTCGACGCCCCGCGCGGTCGCCTTCAAGGTGCTCGAGGTCGAGGGCGAGCGACTGCCGGATTCGGAAGCGTCGCGCAGCCAGGATTTTATCATGGTCAACGACCCGACCTTCAACGCGCCGGACGCAGCCACCTTCGTCAAAGCGTTCAGGGTGCTTGCAGCCACCACCGACAGGATGGAAGGTTTCAAGAAAGCGTTTTCGGCAGCGCTGCGCGGCGTCGAGATGGCGGTCGAGGCCGTCGGCGGCGAAAGTGCCAAGCTCAAGGCGTTCGGCGGAGAACCGCGTCGCCATATCCTTGGAGAAATCTTCTTCAACCAGCTGCCGGTGCGCTACGGCGACAATATCGCCAAACTGTCGCTGGCGCCGATTTCCGAGGAACTCAAAGCCCTCACTGACAAGCAACTCGAGGACGGCGAAGATCCCGACGCCTTGCGCAGCTCGGTGCGATCGTTCTTCGAGCAGCACAGCGGCGAATGGGCGGTCCGCGTCCAACTTTGCACAAACCTGACCGACATGCCGATCGAGAAGGCCGATGTTGAATGGGACGAAAAGCAGAGCCCCTATCTGCCCGTCGCGATCCTGCGGGCCGCCCGCCAGGACAGTTGGCCGGCCGAGCGCGCCACGGATATTGAGGACGGACTTGGCTTCAGCCCTTGGAACGGCGTGGTCGAGCATTGGCCGCTCGGCTCGCTCAACCGCATACGCAAGATGGTCTACGAGCATTCGCAGCAGTTCCGCTCCGAACGCAACCGCTGTCCCGTGCATGAGCCAAAGCCGCGACCTCATGAGTGAAGGCGGATCGCGAGAGAGGCGTAGTCCGCTGCGCGCGGTGAGCGTCGTGGAATGAGCAATTGCCCTCTTAAAAGCCTATCGAATCAAACTTTTTTTGCGCGGTCGGCGGAACAGCATCGTCTCGTCTTCGTTGAATGCGAGCGTTCACGCGCGCGTGCACACGTACTTCCCCAGCAGGTTTTTAGGAAGGATTGAAGATATGGCCAAGGAAAAGACGCTGGATGACCTCTTCCACGATACGTTGAAGGACATCTACTACGCTGAACGTAAGATCCTGAAGGCTTTGCCCAAGATGAAGCGGGCCGCGCAGTCGGACGAGTTGAAGGCCGCTTTCGAAAAGCACCGGCAGGAGACCGAGGGCCATGTTGAGCGCCTGCAGCAGGTCTTCGAAATCATCGGCAAGCGGGCGCAGGGAAAGACCTGCGACGCGATCGAAGGCATCATCGCCGAAGGTGAAGAGATCATGGACGAGTTCAAGGACACGGCCGCTCTCGATGCCGGTCTGATTTCGGCGGCACAGGCTGTCGAGCATTACGAGATCACGCGCTATGGAACGCTGAAGCGCTGGGCGACTGAGCTTGGCCTCACTGACGCAGCAACGCTGCTCGACGCAACGCTTCAGGAAGAAGCGAAGACCGACAGCGACCTGACCAAGCTCGCCGATGCCTCGGCCAACGACCGGGCAAAAGCAAGAAAAGCCGCATGACGAACCAAAAGCGACCCGGTGAATCACCGGGTCGTCGCTTTTCAGGGGGTTCTCTCGGTCGGCAGGAACCCAACGCATTGGACCGCACCAAGCGGGTATCTGCCCGTCTCACGAGGAACCACCATGGCCCGCACCCCAGCCAAGACGACAACGTCAGGCAAGGCAGCTATCATTCACGATCAGAAGCTCACTCGCGGCAATGGCGGTGAATTGCATCAGATCGCCGAAGGTGAAACCGAGACCTTGACCACTGCGCAGGGGGGTCCGGTTTCCGATGATCAGAACACACTGAAGATCGGTGAGCGTGGGCCAACGCTGATCGAGGATTTTCATTTCCGCGAGAAGATATTCCACTTCGACCACGAGCGAATCCCTGAGCGCGTCGTCCACGCCCGGGGCTACGGTGCCCACGGCTATTTCGAGACTTATGAATCCCTCGCGAAATACACGCGCGCCGACATCTTCCAGCGGGCCGGCGAAAAAACCCCGGCGTTTGTTCGCTTCTCAACTGTTGCGGGCGCCAAAGGCTCCTTCGACCTTGCCCGCGACGTGCGGGGCTTCGCAGTGAAGCTTTATACGCAGGAAGGCAACTGGGACATTGTCGGCAATAACATCCCGGTCTTCTTCATCCAGGATGCGATCAAATTCCCTGATCTCGTCCACGCCGTGAAGGAAGAGCCGGACCGCGCCTTCCCCCAAGCGCAGTCGGCCCATGACAATTTCTGGGATTTCATTTCGCTGACGCCAGAGTCCATGCACATGATCATGTGGGTCATGTCGGATCGCGCCATCCCCCGCTCCTTCCGCTTCATGGAAGGGTTCGGTGTTCACACCTTCCGCTTCCTGAATGACAAGGACGAATCCACCTTCGTTAAATTCATCTGGAAGCCGAAGCTCGGCCTGCAATCGGTTGTTTGGAACGAGGCGGTGAAGATCAACGGCGCCGACCCTGATTTTCATCGGCGCGACCTTTGGAATGCGATCCAGTCGGGAGATTTCCCGGAATGGGAGCTGTGCGTCCAGCTGTTCGACCAAGAGTTTGCCGACAGCTTCGATTTCGACATCCTCGACCCGACCAAGATCATTCCCGAGGAAATCATCGAGCCAATGCCGGTCGGCCGATTGGTGCTGGACCGTATGCCTGACAACTTTTTTGCCGAGACTGAGCAGGTCGCGTTCATGACGCAGAACGTGCCGCCTGGCGTCGACTTCTCCAACGATCCCCTGCTGCAGGGCCGCAACTTCTCCTATCTCGACACCCAGCTGAAGCGGCTCGGCGGACCGAACTTCACGCATATTCCGATCAATGCCCCCAAATGCCCGTTCCACCATTTCCAGCAGGACGGGCACATGGCGATGCGCAATCCTGTGGGACGGGTGAATTACCAGCCAAACTCGTTCGGCGCGGGGCCAAGGGAATCGCCTCAGCGGGGCTTCCGCTCCTTCGCCGATGCCGAGGAAGGCCAGAAGGTCAGGTTGCGCGCGGAGAGTTTCGCCGACCACTATAGCCAGGCACGCCAATTCTTCATCAGTCAGACGGTGACCGAGCAAAAGCATATCGCTATGGCATTGACCTTCGAGCTTTCGAAGGTCGAAACGCCGGTCATCCGGAAGCGCATGGTTTCGCATCTCCTCAATATCGATGAGGGTCTGGCTGAAACGGTTGCCGAGAAGCTCGGAATGAAGGACCTGCCGAAGAAAGCAGACGCTGCCGTGACCCCGCGTGACGATCTGCCCGCCTCGGATGCACTGTCGATTGTCAAGAACGGGCCGCAAAGCTTCGAGGGCCGCAAAGTCGGCGTGCTGATTTCCGACGGATGTGACGGAACCGTGGTCAAGAAGCTGGAAGCCGCCCTGAAAAAGGAAGGCGCGATCATGGAGATCGTCGCTCCCAAGATAGGTGGCGCAGAGGCGTCCGACGGCTCGATCATCGAGGGTAAGCAGATGATCGATGGGGGGCCTTCGGTTCTTTATGACGCGGTCGCTCTGATCGTAAGCCCCGAAGGCGCCCAACGTTTGGAGAAAGAGGCTGCGGTCCGCGATTTCCTGGCGGACGCGTTTGTCCACTGCAAGTTCATCGCCCACGTGGAGGCGGCGAAGCCTCTGCTTGATCGAGCGGGGATTGATCCGGACGAGGGTGTGATGCCGCTGGCAACAGCAGCGGACATTTCCTCGTTCATCGAGAGTTGTCGCAAGCTCCGGCTTTGGGCGCGCGAAGTGAAGGTCAAAACGTAATTCACGGCGCATCGCGGTCGGTGCAGCCTCGCGTTTGATGCAACAGTGCAGACAAGGAGAAAGCCATGGGAGTTTTTGATAAGATCAAGGAGGCGATTTGGGGCAAGGAAGCAGAAACTGTGCCGCCGGTCCGCACGGCTTCGGTCGCATCGCCTGCCACCGCATCGCCGGCAGGATCGGCTGCGGTGCCGTCATCGGTTTCACCGGCCAAGCCTAGTGTGGTGGCCAAGGCGCCTGAGGCTGGAGTTCCAGCGTCCTCGCCCGCCCGATCGCAGGCGCCATCTTCGGATGAACATCCCTCCCAGAACCCTCCCACGCAAGCCGTGGACGTCGGCGCGATCCTTGACGCGGCCGTCAAGCGCAATGGACAGAAACTTGAATGGCGCCGCTCCATCGTTGATCTGATGAAGGCGCTTGATCTGGATAGCAGCCTCGCCAATCGCAAGGAACTGGCGCAGGAGCTGAACTACGCGGGCGATACCAACGATTCCGCCACGATGAATGTGTGGCTCCATAAGGCTCTTATGAAGAAGCTTGCGGAGAATGGCGGCAAAGTTCCGGCAGACCTCGCCGACTAGCTCGGATAGGGGACCGCTCGACCAAGAGCGGTCCCCTCTTAGTTGCCCCGATGTCGCGGGCAGATCTCATGATCAACAGGAGAAATGTGATGGCTGCGAAGAAACCCTCTGACGACAGCCGCATCAAGAAGGGCGCGGAACTCGAGGTGATGCATCTGGCTGAGACCACCGACCTCTCGCCAAATCAGGCGCGGGACTTGTTGAAAAAGCATGGCAACGACTTTGCAAAGATCAAGGAAATCGCCGAGACCTATAAGGCTGAAAGCTAAAATTGGTCGGTTAGCTTGCTGCCACCGACAAGGAGGTGATCCCACGAATAGTGCGGCCTTGAGTTGGCCGAGCTACGACCAGTGCCCTCAGGGCCGCGATCCAGAAATGTCCTAGATTATCCGACCTTTCGCAGGAACCAAGCCGCTCCCTCCAAGCTTATAGAACTGGCGAGATTAGCGCCTTTTTTACCGCGAGGGGGAGAACCCAAATGACATCAGACCAATCGCCTCAGGGAGGGCCATCCCCCTCTGAAGCAGCCAGTGCAGGCTTAGGTGAGTTGAAGTCCGAGGTCGCCGGCGATCTCGCGTCCGCCAAGGACGCGATCAAAGACGAGGCGACCCACGCAGTCGAAAAAGTAAAGGACATCGCCGCTGAAAAGACGAACGTGATCGCGCGTCAAGTCAGTGGCATCGGAAGCGCTTTGGAGAAAGTCGCAACCGAACTCGAGAAGTCGGACCAGCCGCAGGTCGGGCAATATGCCAAACAGATCGGCGCGACCGTCAAGAATTTTGCTCAACAGATGGAAGGCAAAGACCTTGGCGGCATCGCTTCCATGGCGGAGGATTTTGGACGAAAACAGCCGGTGGCGTTCCTCGGCATGGCGGCGTTGGCCGGATTTGCCGCAAGCCGCTTTCTGACCGCTTCGGCCAATCGTCAATCCAACCCTTCCTCGCAGGGGCGCCCGCAAAGTGCCGAGGCTTCGGCGGAAGGGGGGTCCAATGGCTAACCCCGCAGACAACAAGCCGCTGTCTGAATTGGTCGGCGGCCTCGTTTCTGATGTCACCGGACTTCTCCGCAAGGAAATCGATCTCGCCAAGACGGAGGCCTCGGAAAAGGTCTCAAAGGCCTTGATCGGTATAGAGGTCGGTATCGTTGGGCTCGTTCTGGCGATCGGTGCTGTCGGCGTTCTGCTAAGCGCCCTCGTCGGCGGTCTTGCTACAGTGTTCGTCAATCAAGGCTTTACCGCCACGGGCGCTAACGCGCTCTCCGCGCTGATCGTCGGAGTGGTCATTGGCGTCATCGCCTGGCTGCTTATTTCCAGGTGCCTTGCCGCCCTCCGCGGCAGCAATCTTAAGCTCGATCGTACGGCAACATCGCTCAAGCGCGATGTCGAAGCTGTGAAGGAAAAATTCTGATGGACACTACAGCGGAAAAGTCGTCTGCCGAGATCCAGCGCGAAATCGACGCTGATCGGCAACGGATTGGCGAGCGGATCGGTGCGATCCAGGAGCGGATGTCGCCGGGCCAGTTGATCGATGAGGTCCTCGCCTACACTAAGAATAGGGGAGGCGCGGAATATATCAGCAATCTCGGTCAGGCACTCAAGGCCAATCCTTTGCCGGTGGCTCTGATGGGCGTGAGTATGGCGTGGCTGATGGCCACGCAGGGTTCTTCGACAGGCGCGGCAAAATCACCATCCTCGAAGCCCGATGATTATCCGCTTTTCCCAGTCGAGGGACGGGTGCGCCGCCTTGGTCCCCCCGAGAACGAAGGAAGCCATCGGTACAGCCGTTTTGAAGACGGAAGCGGGCGGCGGTTCAAGGCCCTGACCGACGACGCTGGCCATCGGGCCGGGCATTTCGTCGATGAAGCCGGCAAGACTTACCGCGGCTTCTCCAATGCGGCCGGCAAGCAGGTCGACCAGATCGTCGACGAGACAGGAGCGATATTGGATGCTGCGTCGGGCTGGGCCTCCGATACCTGGTCCCTCGTAAAGGAGACAGCAAGCCAAGTCGCTGGATACGCTTCGGACGCATCAAGCTCTCTGTCCGAGAGATCGGCAAGCGCTGGATCCAATGTGAACGAGCAGGTCGGCAAGCTCAATCAAGCCATCCTCACCCAGTTTCGCGACCAACCCCTCGTCGGCGGTGCCTTAGCGTTCGCACTGGGAGCTGCGATCGGCGCGACCCTGCCGCACACCGAGAAAGAGGATGAGGCCCTGGGGGAAGCCGCGGATGCTGCGAAAGACGCGATTTCTAAACAGGCTTCTGCCGTTGTCGATCAGGGGAAGGAGATTGCCTCGGAAGTGTATGACAAAGCCGTATCGGTCGCTTCGGATGTGCACGACGCAGCACGGGAACGCATCGGTGACGAGGTGGAGAGCTTCAAGAAAGGCATAGCCGAGGGTTAGGCGCAACGCAGCGAAAGCGAAGTGGCTGGCCGACGCGTCCAGACGGTCGTCTTGGCGCATGATCCAGACATTCATCCAAGCGTGACTGCAGACGGGACCAGCCTGAACCTTGTTGTCCGGCAGATCCAATCGTACAAACCGACTGCGGTTGTGCAGTGCAGCAACGATATTGCTGCGAGTGCGTTGTTTGGCTGCCGTCCAAGTCGGGCGTTGTAGGACAAGGACGCCCTCATGCGCACCATTTCAGATACGATCGGCCGGCTCGCAAGAATGCGATCTCAACGCGAGCTTTATGTTCCAGACGTTGAGACGTCTTCGCAACTGTGTGATCTGGGCGAGTTTGGAACAGATCCCGGCAATTTGCGAGCGCGCTATTTTGCGTCGACTGACCTACCCCCGGGCGCTCCGCTGGTCGTGGTATTGCATGGATGCACCCAGGACGCCGCGGTTTATGACCACGGCTCTGGATGGTCGCGGTTAGCCGCTCAAGCGGGATTCGCCGTGCTCTATCCGGAGCAGCGGCGGGCAAACAACGCCCACCTTTGCTTCAACTGGTTCCAGCCTGGCGACACTCGCCGAGGGTCCGGCGAAGTTCTCTCCATCCGCCAGATGATTGAGACCATGGTCGCTGCTAACGGCATCGACCGCCAGCGCATCTTCATAACGGGTCTCTCCGCTGGGGGCGCAATGGCGACGGCCATGCTCGCAACCTACCCAGAAGTGTTCGCTGGCGGCGGCGTTATTGCGGGCCTTGCATACGGCACCGCCAACACGGTCCCCGAGGCATTCGACCGAATGCGGGGGCACGGATCGCCATCCCCAAAAGCCCTGCAAAATCTTCTGGCTGACGCCTCGCCGCATCAAGGTCCATGGCCACGGATTTCGATCTGGCAGGGATCGGCCGATCAGACCGTCTCGGCATCGAACGCCGAGGCAATTGTTGCGCAGTGGCGGGATGTCCATGGCCTCGCTAAGTCGCCAACCGTTTCGGAAAAGGATGGCGTCCGTACTCGCCTCGCGTGGTGCGACACAGCGGGGCAGACGAAGGTCGAAATGAACAGCATAGCAGGCATGGGCCATGGTGCGCCGATCGGGTGCGATGGGCTTAGTCATGCCCAGCCCTTCATGCTGGATGTTGGTATCTCATCGACGCGAGAGATCGCGCAGTTCTGGGGCATTGCAGAAGGCGTTGATCGGCAAAGCGCTGCCGTGTCGACCCAGGCGAGGTCCGGAGATCCGGGGGTGACGATGACGGCTCCTGCGGCGACGAGGCCTGCGGAGGGACAACACCAGTCCAGAGCGCCAAAGGTCCAGCAGGTCATCGAGGACGCACTTCGAGCTGCAGGTTTGATGCGCTAGTCGGTCCTGTCTCGCGTGCCGATCGGTAGTTTTAGCCACGCGTGTAGCCGATCGAGACAGAACGTCAGGCTCCGGTGTCAGCGTTCGCCGCACCAGCGGGTTTCGATTCCGGCGACCCCCTGTGACGCAAGAAAATTGACAGCACCACCAGAACCGCGGTCGACATAAATTCGGACTGCCAGTTCTGGAAGGATTCGAACCAAAGCTGGGAATCCAGAAGATAGCTCGTCAACGACTGGACCTCACCGCCGTGGCGGACAGCTTCCTCATTGGAAGCCGCCAGGCTCGCCCACCAATGCAGGCCGAATGAAAGGACGAACAAAACGGCAAGCGCAATACCCAGCGAATAGGAGTAGAGCCAGGCAATGGCTGCGCCATACTTACGGGCAATCGTCGATACCTTCTCATGAGGTCGGTCTGGATTGTCGGGGTCGCGGGATTCCGCCGAGCCGCGCTGGAACAGCATGGCTGTCAGCACGACGTAGGCCGACATCTGAAGAAACTCGCTTTCCCAGTTTTCAAAAAGCGCCGATAGGAAGTCCCCGCTTTTCATGTAGGCAAGCAGACCTACCGCTTCAGAGCCGTGTTGTTGAAGCTCCTCGTTGTGGACTTCATATCCTGACCAGACCATTCCCACCGCGCTGAAGGCGAACAGCCCGACCAGCGCAATTGTCAGTCCATTGTCACGGATGATCGATGCAAGCGACTTGGCCGAAGACTGTCGGGAGTTTTTTGACATCCTGGAATTCCTCAAGACCTGTTGCAGAGTTTAATGTCGTCGCCGACATGCAAGTTCCTGAACACGTACGGTTGGAGGGTCGACCTAGAGTCCGGGCGGCCGGAACCGCTGTCATTGCAAACAGTTCTGACTGAAAGCCACGATCTGGATCTCTTACGCCATGAACTCACCCACCGAACGTGACCTTATAGCCAGCCTTGCGCGCGAGCATGGCGTTT
>QFCS01000508.1_pt1 | contig 70612 bp, 64 predicted proteins | sample 3576561 | NCBI WGS metagenome assembly QFCS01 | reverse complement strand
CTGGTTGCCCTGGGCGGCAAGGGCGAGGATCACGCGCTCGGCGTCGGCGAGTTCGGGCACGTTCTCGACGAAGCTCGGGACGACCTTGGCACCGAACTCCTTCTCGATCGCCTGGCGGCCGGTGTCGTGCGCGAAGGTCCAGCCGCCGTCGCCCACCGGACCGACGTAGGCAAACGCGATCTTGAGCGGTGCGGGCTTCGGAGCCTCGGCGGCAGCGGGTGCCGGTGCGGCGGGCGCGGCGGCCTCTTCCTTCTTGCCACAGCCGATCAGGACGGCGCTGGTCAGCGCGGTCAGCGCGGCGACCTTCATCAGGGAACGTTTGCTCAGGTCTGTCATGGATAACCTCTTTGTTGGGAAAGGGTGGTGCGAAAGCGGATGCTGAAAAAGCATAAAGATTATGCGCCCGGGTAGAACGGTTTTCCGATCGACGACGGCATGTTGATGCGGATCCAGGTCGGGTTGCGCGAGATGAGAACCAGCACGACGATGGTGGCGATGTACGGCATCATCGTCAGGAACTGGCTGGGCACGTTCACGCCAATGCCCTGCAGATGGAATTGCAGCATGGTCACGCCGCCGAACAGGTAGGCCCCAAGCAACACGCGTGCCGGACGCCAGGTGGCGAAGGTGGTGAGCGCCAGCGCGATCCAGCCCTTGCCGGCGATCATGCCCTCCACCCACAGCGGCGTGTACACGGTGGACACGTAAGCCCCGGCGAGCCCGCAGAGCGCCCCCCCGGCCATCACCGCCACCAGCCGGATGCGGCGCACCGGATAGCCCAGCGCGTGGGACGACTCGGGGCTCTCGCCCACGCTGCGCAGCACGAGGCCCGCGCGCGTGCGGTAAAGGAACCAGATCAGGAAGATCACCAGCGCCACGCACACGTAAACCATGGGGTGGTGGCGGAACAGCGCCGGGCCGATCAGCGGGATGTCGCCCAGCAGCGGAATCACGTGGCGGGTCTGCTCGGGCAGTTTTTCCTGCACGTAGCTGGTGCCGGCGAACGCGGAGAAGCCCGCGCCGAAAAGGCTGAGCGCCAGGCCCGTGGCGTACTGGTTGGTGTTGAGCCAGATGACGAGCCCGCCGAAGATGGCGGCCAGCAGCGCGCCGGCGGCCATGCCCGCCGCAAAGCCCAGCGTGGTGCTGCCGGTGTGCACCACGGTAGCAAAACCGGCCAGCGCGGCGCACAGCATCATGCCCTCGGCGCCGAGGTTGACGATACCGGCCTTTTCGTTGATGAGCAGGCCCAGCGAAGCGATGGCCAGGACGGTGCCCGCGTTGAGCGAGGCGGCAACAAGAAGTGCAATGGATTCCATATCAAGACTCCCGACAGGCCGCCCCTAGGGGGGCTTGCACCCCCTTGGGGGGCAGTGAATACACGAAGTGATGAGCGTGGGGGTTCAGGCTTCTCATTTTTTCCAGACCAGGCGGTAGGCGATCAGCGTGTCGCAGGCCAGTAGCGCGAACAGCAGCAGGCCCTGGAACACACCGGTGATGGACTTGGGCAGGCCCAGTCGCGACTGCGCAAGCTCGCCACCGATGTAGAACATGCTCATGAGGATGGCCGAGAACACGATGCCCACCGGGTGCAGCCGCCCCACGAAGGCCACGATGATGGCCGCGAAGCCGTAACCCGCTGGCACATACGGTGTGAGCTGGCCGATCGGGCCCGCCACTTCCAGCGCACCGGCCAGGCCCGCCGCGCCACCCGAGGTGAGCAGTGCGATCCACAGTGCCTTGCGCGACGAGAAGCCGGCGTAGCGCGCGGCCGCAGGTGCCAGCCCGCCCACCAGTTGCGCGTAACCCGAGTAGGTGCGGAACAGGAAGATCCACACCGCCGCCACGCCCGCCAGCGCGAGCAGCAGGCCGATGTTCACGCGCGAGCCGCTCATGAGGCGCGGGATCTGCGTGACCGCTTCGAAGGTCTTGGTCTGCGGGAAGTTGTAGCCGCCCGGATCCTTCCAGGGGCCATAGACCAGGAAGTTCAGCACCTGGACGGCCACGTACACGAGCATCAGGCTGACCAGGATCTCATTGGCATTGAAGCGGTCGCGCAGCAAGGCCGTGATGCCCGCCCAAAGCATGCCGCCGAGCACACCGGCGGCCAGCACGGCGGGCACGATCCAGGGACCGGTGGTCTTGTCGGCCGTGAGCGCCACGCCGGCCGCGAAGATCGCGCCGATGATGTACTGCCCCTCGGCACCAATGTTCCACACGTTGGAGCGGAAGCACACCGCCAGACCGAGCGCGATGATGAGGAGCGGCGTGGCTTTCACCATGAGTTCGGACAGCGCATAGGTGCTCTTGATCGGTTCCCAGAAGAACACCTGCAGGCCACGCACCGGGTCCTTGCCCAGCACGGCGAACAGCATGACGCCGATCACCACGGTGATCAGCAGGGCCAGCAGCGGCGAGGCATAGCCCCAGCGCGCCGAGGGTTGGGGACGGACTTCAAGCCGCAGCATGGGCGGTCTCCTCTTTCTTGTGGTGTTGCGGTGCGCTGTCCCACAGGCCCGACATCCACTCGCCGATGCGCTCGATGGTGGCATCGGCCCGGTCCAGGCTGGGCGACAGGTGCCCCTTGGCGATCACGTGCAGGCGGTCGCTGATCTCGAACAGCTCGTCGAGCTCCTCGCTGACCACCAGCACCGCGCAACCGGCGTCGCGCAGCTTCAGGATCTCGCCACGGATCTGCGCGGCCGCGCCCACGTCCACGCCCCAGGTGGGCTGGCTGACGATCAGCAGCTTGGGCTTGGCCTCGATCTCGCGACCGACGATGAATTTCTGCAGGTTGCCGCCCGAGAGCGACTTGGCCGCCGCGTCCGGTCCGTTGGCCTTCACCTTGTAGCGGGCGATGATGTCCACCGCCTGGGCCTTCAGCGCGCCCACGCGGATCCAGCCGCCCGCGCCGAGCGCGTCCGTGCGCGAAAGCAGCAGGTTGTGCGCCAGCGACAGCGTGGGCACGGCGCCACGGCCCAGACGTTCTTCCGGCACGAAGTGCTGGCCCTGCGCGCGCCGGCGCCCCGGACCCGCATGCGACACATCCTGCCCGCCGAGGCGGATGCTGCCCGCGGGCGCACGGCGGTCTTCGCCCGACAGCGCGTAGAGAAGTTCGCTCTGCCCATTGCCTGAAACACCCGCGATGCCCACCACCTCGCCCGCGCGCACAGTGAGCGCGACGTCGTGCAGGTGGGTGCCGAAGGGGTCGTCGCTCTGCAGCGTCAGACCCTTCACCTCCAGCACCGCCGCACCAGCGTGCAGTTCGCGCACCTCCAGCGCGGGCGGCTCCGCGCCGATCATCAGGCGCGAGAGGGAGGCGTTGCTCTCCTGGCGCGGGTCGCAAACGCCCGTGACCTGGCCGCCGCGCAGCACGGTGCAGGCCGTGCACAGCTCGCGGATTTCGTGCAGCTTGTGGCTGATGTAGAGGATGCTGCAGCCTTCCGAGGCCAGCTTGCGCAGCACCACGAAGAGTTTCTCGACCGCCTGCGGCGTGAGCACCGAGGTGGGTTCGTCCAGGATCAGCAGCTGCGGGTTGGTCAGCAGGGCGCGGATGATCTCCACCCGTTGCATCTCACCCACCGAGAGGGTGTGCACCGGGCGCGAGGGATCGATGTCCAGCCCGTACTCGGTCGCCTTGGCGGTGATGCTCGCGCTCACCTCGGGCAGCGTGAGCGACTTGTCCAGCCCCAGCCAGACGTTCTCGGCCACGGTGAGGGTGTCGAACAGGCTGAAGTGCTGGAACACCATGCTGATGCCCAGTGCCCGGGCTTCCTGCGGGTTGCGGATGTGCACCGGTTTGCCGTTGAACATCACCGATCCCTCGTCGGGCTTGACCGAGCCGTAGATGATCTTCATCAGCGTGGACTTGCCAGCGCCGTTCTCGCCCAGCACCGCATGCACCTCCCCGGGCTGCACGGTGAGCGAGACGCCGCTGTTGGCCACCACCCCCGGATATCGCTTGGTGATGCCACTGAGTTGCAGTCGTGTCGTGGTCATGGGTCTCCTTGTCGTCGCGTGTGCGGTCAGGTATCGGCGTCGGACCGCCTCAGCGAGGCGGCCACACCCTTGATTTGTTCGCGAAGCCAGCGCCCCGCCTTGGAGGCGTGGGTGCGCTCGTGCCAGAGCTGGTAATACATCATCCGGGGGAAGTCCACCGGGCAGGGCAGCACCTGCACCGGCAGCGTGGGGGTGAAGCGTTCGCAGTACTGGCGACCGGTGGTGAGTACCAGCAGGCTGCCGGCGACCATGGCGGGAATCAGCCCGAAATGCGGGCAGCGCGCGGTGATGTTGCGCACCAGGCCCAGCGTGGCGAGGTGTTCGTCGACGAAGCCACGGGCGCCGGGATGGGTGGGTGTGGGTGCAATGTGCTCCGCCCCCAGCCAGGCCTCCACGTCCCAGCCCCGACGCACCGCCGGATGCTGGTTCGACACCAGGCACACCACCTCGTCGCCGAACAGGCGGCCCAGGTGCAGGTCTTCCGGTGGCTGCTTCCAGTTGCCGATGACCACGTCCACATCGCCTTGCGCCAGGTGGTTGCGGTAATCGGAATCCCTCGAGAGCGGATGGATATCGATGGGGCAGTTCGGCGCCTGGCTCTTGATCTGGGCCACCAGCTGCGGCAGGAACAGGGGGTCAAGGTAGTCGCTGGCGGCCATGCTGAAGCTGTGGCGGGCCGTGGCCGGATCGAAGCTGCGCGCATCGGAAAACATGACCTCGGCACTGCGCAGGATGTCCGCGGCCGGTTCGATCATGCGCAGACCGGCCACCGTGGGCACCATGCCCGAGCCCGAGCGCACCAGAAGGGGGTCGCCCGCCATTTCCCGCAAGCGCTTGAGTGCCGCACTGACCGCCGGCTGGTACATGCCCAGGCGCAGCGCCGCGCGCGACACGCTGCGCTCGGTGAGCACGGTGTGGAGCACGCGAATCAGGTGCAGATCAATCTTGTCGAACATGGACATGTATTTCAAACCCTTGTCATATGCAGGTGAATGGTGTTTTGGGCATTTTGGACATATGGCCGAGCATATGTTGTGCCATGGGGTCGGCGCTATGCTGGCACGCATGAGCACCGAAATATCCGCACAAACCCTGACCTTCCTGCGCCGCGGCCGCCCCGTGACGCTGGACAACGTGGCCCCCGACCGCACCCTGCTGGAGGTGCTGCGCGAAGACCTGCACTGCACCGGCACCAAGGAAGGCTGCGGCGAGGGCGACTGCGGCGCCTGCACCGTGGTGCTGGGCGAGGCGGTGGACGGTCGGCTGGAATACAGGGCGATCAACAGCTGCATCCGGCTGGCGCACTCGGTCGAGGGCCTGGCGGTCTGGACCGTGGAGGACCTGGCCGGCGACGACGGCGAACTGCACCCCGCGCAAGAGGCCATGGTGCAGTGCCACGGCAGCCAGTGCGGCTTCTGCACCCCGGGCTTCGTCATGAGCCTGTTCGGCATGTACCAGAACACGAAGGGCGGCCAGGGCATCGACCGGCCCCGTGCGCAGGCCGACCTGTCGGGCAACCTGTGCCGCTGCACCGGCTACCGGCCCATCCTGGATGCCGCGCAACAGATGGGCGACCTGCCCCTGCCCAGCGGCTGCGGCGTGAACGAAGCCGCCACCGTGGCCGCCTTGAAAGCGCTTCCGAACAAGAAGAAGGAGGCCACCACCTACCTGCGCCCCACCGCCCTGACCGAACTGCTGCAGCTGCGCACCGCCCACCCCCAGGCACAGGTGGTCGCCGGTTGCACCGACGTGGGTCTGTGGGTCACCAAGATGCACAAGCGCTTCGCCCAGGTGCTCGACGTCACTGCCGTGCGCGAACTGCGCCGGGTGGAGGCCTACCCTCACCACATCGCCATCGGTGCGGCCGTGACGCTGACCGACGCCTACGCCGCCCTGGTGAAAGAACGCCCCCAGCTCAAGACCTTCGCACAACGTTTTGCTGGCCTGCCGGTGCGCAATTCGGGCACGCTGGGCGGCAACGTAGCCAATGGCTCCCCCATCGGCGACTCGATGCCCCTGCTCATCGGCCTGGGTGCCAGCGTGGTGCTGATGCGCTGGGACGCGAAACGCCGCGCCGTGGCCCATCGCGAGCTTCTTCTGGAAGACCTCTACACCGGCTACCGCACCAATGTGATGCACCCGGACGAACTGCTGGCCTGGATCAAGGTGCCCCGGCCCACGGCTGGCGAGCACTTCAAGGCCTACAAGATCAGCAAGCGCTTCGACGACGACATCTCTGCCGTCTGCCTGGCGATCCGTACAACGGTGACGAATGGCGTCGTGCTGGACGTGTCCGTCGGCGCGGGCGGTGTGGCCGCCACCCCGGTGCGCGCGCGCCAGACCGAAGCGGCCTTGCGCGGACAGCCCTGGACCGCCGACACCGTGATGGCCGCCGTGGCCGCGCTGCGCGCGGAGTTCCAGCCCATCTCCGACATGCGCGCCAGTGCCGCCTACCGCCAGACCGTGCTGGGCAACCTGCTGCAACGGTACTGGCTGGAGAGCCAGGGCCTGCAGCACATCAACCTGGACACGCTCAACGCGGCCACGCTGGAGGCACTGGCATGAACGCACGCGATTCCAACAATCCCGCCACCGCACCGGTGGTGATCTCATCCCGCGCCGACGCGGTCGCCCCGGCCGCCGAGGTGGCCGAGGCCCGCCCCGCCACCCCCGTGCCACCCGCCAGCCCGCGCGCGGCGGGTGTCTCACGCTTCCATGAAAGTGCTCGCGCCCAGGTGGCAGGCGGCGCGACCTACATCGACGACATTCCCGAAGTGCGCGGCACCCTGCATGCCGCACCGGTGTGTTCGAACGTGCCGCATGGCCGGCTGCGCGGCATGGACGCCACCGCTGCGCTCGCGGTCCGTGGCGTGCGCGGCGTGTTCGGCGCGAGCGACATTCCGGGCGACCCAGTGCTGGCCGCCTTCGCCCACGACGAACCCGTGTTCGCCGGGGAAACGGTGCAGTTCACTGGCCAGGTGGTGGCGGTCGTCGTGGCCGACGACGTGATGACCGCGCGCCGCGCGGCGCGACTCGTCAAACTCGACATCGAGCCCCTGCCCGCCGTGCTCTCGGTGCACGAGGCCCACGCGCTCGAGAGCTACGTGCTGCCACCGGTGCATGTGAAACGCGGCGACGCCGCCGCGGCCCTGGCGCGCGCCCCACGGGTGCTGGAAAGCACCTTCGAGATCGGTGGCCAGGAACACTTCTACCTGGAAGGCCAGATCGCCTATGTGCTGCCGCTCGAACAGAACCAGTGGTGGGTGTACTCGAGCACCCAGCACCCGGGTGAAGTGCAGCACTGGGTGTCGCACGCGCTGGGCATCGACAACCACGCCGTGACGGTGGAGTGCCGACGCATGGGCGGGGGCTTCGGTGGCAAGGAAACGCAGGCCGGCCACCTCGCGGTGTGGGCCGCTGTGGCCTCGCGCAAGCTGCAACGCCCCGTGAAGTTGCGGCTCGACCGCGACGACGACTTCATGGTCACCGGCAAGCGCCATCCCTTCGCCTATCACTACCGCGTCGGCTTCGACGAGACCGGCCTGCTCTGCGGACTCGACCTGGAGATGCTGGTCAACTGCGGCTTCAGCGCCGACCTCTCCGGCCCCGTGGCCGACCGGGCCATCTTCCATGCCGACAACGCCTACTTCCTGGAAGACGTGGCGATCTCCAGCTACCGCTGCAAGACGAACACGCAGAGCCACACGGCGTTCCGCGGCTTCGGTGGCCCGCAGGGCGTGATCGTCATCGAGCGCATCCTCAGCGACATCGCACGCGAACTCGGCGTGGATCCGCTGGACGTGCGCCTGCGCAACCTCTACGGCATCGAAAGCCGCAATGTCACCCACTACCAGATGAAGGTGGAGGACAACATCCTGGAGCCCTTGATGACCACGCTGGCCGGCACCAGCGGGTACCGCCAGCGGCGCGAGCAGATCACCGCCTGGAACGCACAGAGCCCGGTGATCAAGAAGGGCATTGCGCTCACGCCCGTGAAGTTCGGCATCAGTTTCACGGCGACCCTGTTCAACCAGGCCGGCGCGCTCGTCCACGTGTACACCGACGGCAGCGTGCAGGTGAACCACGGCGGTACCGAGATGGGCCAGGGCCTCAACACCAAGGTGGCCGCCATCGTGGCCGACGAGCTCGGCATTCCGTTCGAACGCGTGCTGTCCACGGCCTCCGATACCAGCAAGGTACCGAACGCCAGCGCCACCGCGGCCTCCAGCGGCACCGACCTCAACGGCCGAGCCGCCCAGTTCGCCGCCCGCAACGTGCGAGACAACCTGGCCGCGTTCGTTGCGGGGCTCGACCTGTGCGGCGCGGGCGCGGTGAAGTTCGAGGGCGGCCAGGTGATCTCGCCCACCGCCACCCGAACGTTCGAGGAGGTGGTGCACGCGGCCTACGCCAACCGCATCCAGCTCTGGAGCGACGGCTTCTACCGCACACCCAAGATCCACTACGACAAGACCACCCTCACCGGCCGGCCGTTCTACTACTTCGCCTATGGTGCGGCGGTCACCGAAGTGGCCATCGACACACTCACGGGCGAGAGCCGCGTGCTCAAGGTCGACATCCTTCACGACGTGGGCCACAGCATCAACCCGGCCATCGACATCGGGCAGATCGAAGGTGGCTTCGTGCAGGGCATGGGCTGGCTCACCACCGAGCAACTGGTGTGGAACGCCAAGGGCTATCTGGCGACCCACGCACCCAGCACCTACAAGATTCCCGCCACCGGCGACATCCCCGAGCACTTCAAGGTCGACCTCTGGCCCGAGGCCAACCGCGAGGACAACGTGCACGGCAGCAAGGCCGTGGGCGAGCCGCCGTTCATGCTGGCCATCAGCGTGTTCGAGGCGTTGCGCGACGCCGTGGCACAGGCCGGCGGTCGGCCACAGGCGATGAACGCGCCAGGCACGGCCGAAGAAGTGTTGAGGGCGACCAGCAGCTTCGCAGGCTGACAGCCATTGGCCGCCGGGACATCCCATCAACCCTGAGCCAGCCGCGCGATCAGGGCCATGGCCGCCGCGGGTGCCCTCTCCTTCGCCCCACTGATGAAGTACATGAACACGTCGCGCGGCCCGGCTTTCTTCTTGCCGGGCGCTTCCACCCGTGGCACCTCGGCCGGTTCGCCACCGGCGGCCCAGGTCTTGGCGGCTTCGGCCCAGCGGTCCAGCGCCCTGGGCGCGTAGCCGGTCTTCACGGCCGGGTCGGTGCGCATGAGGCGGGCGTAGACGAAATCGCCCGTGAGGTCGGCGAACGAGGGGTAGTCGTCCGAATCGGTGAACACCGTGGCGCAGTGGTGCTTGCGCGCGAGCGCGAGGTAGGCCGGGTCCATGAAGCTCTTGTGCCGCACATCCAGCGCGTGGCGCAGGGGCAGGCCGTCCACCTCGCGCGGCAGCAGTTCCAGGAAAGCCTCGAAGTCCACCGGATCGAAGGCTTTCGTCGGTGCGAACTGCCAGACCAGCGGCCCGAGTTTGGGACCCAGCTCACTCAGGCCACTGCCCACGAAACGTTCGATGGACTCACCGGCATCGGCCAGCACCTTGCGGTTGGTGGCGAAGCGGTTCGCCTTCAGGGAGAACACGAAGCCTTCAGGCGTTTCGTCGCGCCACTTGGCGAACGTGGGTGGCTTGAAGGTGCTGTAGTAGGTGCCGTTGACCTCGATCGCGGTGAGTTGCGTGCTGGCGTACGCGAGCTCTTTGCTGTGCGCAAGCCCCTTGGGGTAGAAGTTGTCGCGCCAGGGTTCGAACGTCCAGCCGCCCACGCCCGAACGCACCGCGCCCGACGATGCCCTGGTGTTGGCCATGTCCATCTCCTTCAAGGAACAGGAGTGCCACTCTAGCAAGGATGCCCCTGACACGCAGGGGCTCCCACGGTTTGAGCGCCGGGTCAATCTTGCCGACGATGTGCCCGGCGTGCAGCAAGTCTTGCCTCGCGAGCCGCCAGCAACCGCCTGGCTTTCGGGTATGCGGATTGCCCCTGCTCGGGGATTCCGGTCCTCCCGACCGCCACCCCCGGATGAAAGTCTCCATGGCCCAGCTCCCCCCCACACTGCAACGTGCCCTGCTCGCAGGCGACCACTCCATCCGCGCCCGAAAGATCGCCATCCTGGTCGCCCACGTCGTGGAGGGTCAGAGCGTGGCCGGCGTGCACGCCGCCCTGCTCGCCATGGGAGCACACCCCTGCTACGTCGCCCCACGCATCGGCCCGGTGAAGACAGCGGACGGTGTGTTCATCGATGCCGAGGCCTCTCTGGAAAACGAACCCGGTTTCCTGTTCGACGCCATGGTGCTGCCTGATGGGGTCACCGGTGTGCAGGCACTGGACCGCGACAGCCACACACGGGCGTTCATCCGTGACCAACACGGCTGCGGCAAGGCCATCCTCGCCATGCCCGCGTCCCTGGCCTTGCTCGACGCGGCCGGCGTGTCCACCACCCTGCCCTCCGGCCAGCCCGACCCCGGGGTGGTGATCGGCCACGACATCACCGCCTTCATCCGCGCCGTCGTGCGCTTGCGCCACCCCGAACGGCACGCCGCACCGCCCACGCACTGACCACCTTCAAGGGGCTGCGCAAGGCGCCCTGCGCCGGTTTGAACACCTGCCGCGGGCCGGGTGCCCCGCATGCGCATAAGCTAGGGTGTTTTCCGACCCTGTCCGTTCGCCCATGAAAGATTTCCTGCCCGACTACGCCCACCCGTTCATCGACGTCATCACCATCGCACTGCAGATTGCCCTGATCATCTTCGTGGCCCTGCTGCTGCGCTCGGTGTTGCACCGCCTGATCAACCGCATCGCGGCAGACAAGCAATTGCCCCTGGAGTTCGCGGTGGGTGGCCGCCGGGTGGTCACTTTCCTGCTGCTCGGCGCGGCCCTGCTGCTGGCAATGGACCGCGTGGGCGTCTCCGGCATGGTGATCTGGACCGGCTTCACCGGTTTTGTCACCGTGGGGGCCATCGCCTTCTTCGCGGCCTGGAGCGTGCTCTCCAACATCTTCTGCGCGGTGCTGATCTTCACCTCCCGCCCGTTCGGCCTGCGCGACCGCATCGAACTGCTGGAGGGGGGCGACAAGCCCGGGCTGGCCGGCGAGGTGATGGACATCAACCTCATCTACACCACGCTGCGCGAAGACACGCCGGCCGACGCGGAGCCCTCCTACCTGCGCGTGCCCAACAGCCTGTTCTTCCAGCGCACCACGCGGCTGCGCACGCGCGAGTCTGTGGTGCGTTCGCTGCTCGACTGAGGGCCGCCCCGACGGACGGCTTCAGTACAATCGCCGACCTCCCAATTCCGGCCTTCGTCCCATGCAGTACTCCGTCTCGCACCACAAGCTCAAGCTCATCCTCGCCGCCCACGGCCTCAAGAGCGGCGATGCCGGCGGCATCGATCAGCTGTTCGGCGGCAAGGACGGTTACTACTGGTTCGGCACCCTGCGCGACCTCTGCCCCGAGGGCAAGACCCTGTCGTGGGAAAACCAGTACGCCATGGTCAACGCGATCCAGGCCCATGAGAACGCCACGGCCGAAGAAGACGAAATGAAACCGCAGGTGCCCAGCGCGGCCAACATCGCCGCGCTGTCCAAGCTGCTGGCAGATCCGATCTGAGCTGAGCCGCCGCGAGGCCGCCCGAGCCTCCATTCAGTCGAGAGGCCAGGGCAGATCGCGCTGGAGGCCCGGCACCTCCAGGGGTTTTGCGCCGGTCCTGCCCATGGTCCCGGGCGATCGCCACCAGGGCGCGACGGGGGCGAGGTGAGCCGGCTCCACCGCCTCGCCCAGGCGTGGCAACAGCAAGGGCGTATCCCGCGTCCGCGAGAGCTCCAGCAGCGTCTCCACCGGTTCGTCCCAGGCGTGCATGGCCAGGCTGAAGGTGCCCCAGTGCACCGGCAGGAAGGCGCCACCACCCAGCAGGGCATGCGCCCGCAGGGCGTTCACGGGACCGAGGTGGATGTCGCCCCAGGAGGGGTGGAAGGCCCCCACTTCCAGCATGACCAGATCGAACGGCCCCAGCCGCTCGCGAATCGAGAGGTACTCGGTGGTCAGCCCGGTGTCGCCGCTGAAGAAAACGCTGTGGCGGTCGGTGCGCATCACCATGGACGACCACAGCGTGGCGTTGCGGTCCTTCAGGCCGCGCCCGGAGAAATGCTGCGAGGGCGCCGCCGTGATGGTCAGCCCCGTGCCCGGCACCGGATGGCTTTCCCACCAGTCCAGCTCGGTGATGCGCTCGGCCGCCACGCCCCAGGCCTGCAGGTGCGCGCCCACGCCGAGCGAGGTGACGAAGGGCACCTTGCTGTGGCGTGCGAGCGCGCGGATGGTGGGGTAGTCCAGGTGGTCGTAGTGGTCGTGCGAGATGACCACCACATCCACCTCGGGCATCTGTCGCAGGCGCAGCGGCACCGGCTGGAAGCGCCGGGGCCCGAGCAGCCGGAACGGCGAGGCGCGCGTGCCCCAGACGGGATCGGTCAGCACACGGTAGCCATCGATCTCGATCAGCACCGTGGAATGCCCCAGCCAGGTGGCGCGCAGGCCACTCTGGGCCGGGCGGTCCCAGGCCTCGCGCGGGTCGATCGAGGGCAAGGGCGCATCGGGTGTCCGCCGGTCGCCACCACTGAGAAAGTCGCGCAGCGTGGGACGTGGGGCGGTAGTGTCGCGCAGACCCGGCAGCACCGGATACACGTTGCGAAAGCCTGTGCCATTCCACAGGGGAGACGCGCGCATGCGCTCCAGCCGCAAACCCTCCGCGCGCCGGCCAAAGGTGTTCATGGCAAGGTCCTTCCAGCGTCGGCGCGGAGCAAGGGGTGGGGTCGGGTCATGCGGGTCTGCGTGGGTTGGGCCAACCCGAAGTCTCCCGGCTTCCCGTCGCCTGCGCAAGCGCCTGGCGCGCCGGCCCCTGCGTCAACCCGGGTTCACGGCACGCCAGGCGCTGGCGCCGTCGTTCACCGAGCCGTGCATGCGGCCGCGCGTGACCTCGCCGACATAGCGGTCCGCCCCCACGGTGAAGCGGATGCGTGTGCCATCCATGCGCGCATCGCTCACGGCCACGGTTTCACTGCCACGCCTCAGCGTGCCTTCCAGCATCTGGAAGGTCTGCTTCAGCACGAGTTCCCGGCCATCCGCCAACCGCCAGGTGCCCTCCACTTTCGCCGGCACCGTCCACTGGTAGGCCTCGCAGTAGGTGCGGCAGTTCTCGGTGACCTGCTGCGTCTGGTCGGGCTGCCAGTCGCCCAGATCGAACGAGTTGGAGACGATGCGCGTGCCGGGCTTCATCGCCAGCAGCGTGGGGCGCAACTGCAGGTTCAGGTCGGGCAGCAGGAACATGGTGATCACGGTGGCCTTGGAGAAGTCCGATTCGAAGATATCGGCCTTCTCGAAGGTGGCGCGCGTGGCCACGCCCTCGGCCCGCGCCGCGCGTTGCGACAGCGCCACCAGGTCGGGGTTGTATTCAATGCCGTGCGCGGTGGCCCCGCGCTTGGCCGCGGTGATGACGAGACGCCCGTCGCCCGAGCCGAGGTCGATGAGGTGGTCGCGCGGCGTGAGCTTCGCCATCTCCAGCATGCGGTCGACCAGGCTCTGTGCGGTCGGCAGCCAGATCACGTCCTTGCCCGCCTGTCCTTCCTTGGGCACGTAGTCGGGTGGGGCGGCGGGGGCGGTCTGCGCCCAGGCCGGGACGGTGGCCCAGGCGCCCAGACACAGGACAGCGGCACTGAGCGTGGATCGAAGAGCGGTCATGGCGAATCTCCTGGTGAATGGGAACTCGTGAGCACAGCGGCCTCGCACGTGGCCGTGGAGTCCTTGAAGAACAGCATGGGCACACCCGCCATCAGCACCACCAGGCCGGCCCACGCGGCATGGCCGGTGTGCAGCACGCTGGCATGCAGCATGTACAGGCAGGTGAGGCAGAACACGATCGGGGTCAGGGGATAGAAGGGCACACGGAAAGGCATTGCACGGTGTGGATGCCGCCAGCGCAGCACGAACAGCGAGCCCCCCACCAGCAGCAGGAACAGCCAGAACACCGGCGCGGTGTAGTCGACCATGGCCTTGAAACCATCCGGCGTGAACGCGCCCAGGGCGATCAGCACCAGCGCCAGGCCGCCCTGCGCGATCAGGCCGTTGGCCGGCGCGCTGCCGCGGCCGTTCCACACGCCGATCCAGCGCAGCATGGCCACGTCCCGGCCGAGGGCGAAGAACACACGGGAGCCGGTGAAGAGCGTGGCGTTCAAGGTGGCGATCGCGGCCACCACGATGGCCAGCGTCACCAGCAACTCGCCCGACGGGCCGGCCGCCGCACGCATCATGTCGGCCGCCACCGCGTCCGACGCGCGCAGGCCGTCGAGCCCGAGGATGGACAGCAGGGCCATGTTGGCCAGCACGTACAGCAGCACCAGCAGCGCGGTGCCCACGGTCAGCACCTTGGCAATGTTGCGTGGCGCGTCGCGCAGCTCGCCTGTGAGGTAGGCCGCATCGTTCCAGCCGCCGTAGGTGAGCAGCACGAAGATCATGGCCACACCCAGCGCGGCCGCTTCCTCCCGGACCGGCAGTGGCGCGGGAGCCACCACCCCGGCCGAGCCGAAGAAGCCGACCAGGATGATGGCGAGCATGGCGCCAAGCTGGATGCCGGTGACCGCGATCTGCAGGTTTTTGCCCGCCACGGTGCCCGCGACATTGACCGCCGTCAGCACGACCACGGCCACCGCGGCGTAGATGGCCGGCCCGAGCGGTCCCAGGGGTGCCGCCTGCGCCACATAGTCACCCAGCAGGAAGGCGACGATTGCAATGGAGCCGGTCTGGATGACGGTGCAGCGCGCCCACGCGAAGAGGCGCGCCACCGAACGGCCGTAGGCCTGTGAAAGGAAGTGGTATTCGCCCCCCACGTGCGGGTGCGCCGCCGCGAGCTCGGCGTAGCACAGCGCCCCGATCAGCGTGACCAGCCCACCAAGCAGCCAGACGAGGATGAACATCGCCTCGGAACCCACGCCGCTGGCCACGATGGAAGGCGTGCGGAAGATGCCGATGCCGACCACCAGGCCCAGCATGATCACCACCGCATCGAAAACCGACAGCTGCGCCGCGGGCTCAGGCCGCGACGGGTCCGCCATCGGGGGTCCTTCTTGTGTTGCTGAGCCTTGTCACGGCCGGGTCTCCTGTCGTCCGGTCAGCCGGACTTCGAGGATGGAACACCCCGGCCGTTCAGAGTTCCCGCGTCAGGCGGGAAAAATCGGGTCAGGAGCCGGCCGAAGGCGGCGGCGTGGTCACGACCTGGCCGTCCTTCACCGGCAACGTCGCGCCCGGTCGGAAGCTGGTGCGGGCCGTGTGCTCCTGACCGTCGAGGCGATACGTCACCTGGTAGCCATTTAACTTTTGTGACTTCTCGTTCACGGTTTTGCAACGGCGCTCGACCGAGGCCACCGTGTCCTTCTGCTGCATGTTCTTCTGCACCTGGTTGCCGGCGTAGCCACCGGCCGCCGCGCCCGCGACGGTGGCCACGGTGCGGCCGCTGCCGCCACCGATCTGGCTGCCCAGCAGGCCGCCGGCCACGCCACCAATGACGGTGCCCGCGATGCGGTGCTGGTCCTTCACCGGCGCCTGCCGCTGCACAGTGACGTTCTCACACTGCTCGCGCGGCGTGACCACGGTTTCCATGACCTCCTTCACCGCGACCACCTGGGCTTCCTTGGGCTTGGTCAGCGCCTGGTACCCGGTGACGCCGCTGGCGCCGATCACGACAGTGGCAATGCCTCCAACCACGAGTCCCTTCATCATTGACTTGTCCATGGTGTTTCCATCCTTTCAGTTGTCAGACTTCGATGCCGCGCAATCTATCCCCGGCCCCGGCCGACTCTGTAACAAAGCGTGAAGCTGCAAACGGCCCGGCGCGGCCGGTCTGACGGCCGCTCAGCCGGTGGTGCGGCCTGGCAATGAAAGGTGCGCCCGTGCGGGCGCGGTTTCGGACAGCAGCCGCCCCCGGCGCCACACCTTGAGCCGCGTGGCGCGCAGGCGGATGGCTTCGATCGGGTCGCGTGCCTGCAGCAGCACGAAGCTCGCATGGCACCCGGGTGCAATGCCGTAGCCTTCGAGGTTCATCACCTTCGCGGCGTTGGAGGTCACCGCCTCGAAGCAGGCGCGCATGCCCTGCTGGCTGGTCATCTGCGCCACGTGCAACCCCATGTGGGCCACCTCGAGCATGTCGCCACTGCCCAGCGAATACCACGGGTCCATGACGCAGTCGTGGCCGAAGGCGACCGTCACGCCCGCGGCCATCAGTTCGGGCACGCGCGTCATGCCGCGCCGCCTGGGGTAGCTGTCGTGCCGGCCCTGCAGCGTGATGTTGATGAGCGGGTTGGCCACCGCGCTCACGCCCGCTTCGGCGATCAGCGGAATGAGCTTGCTCACGTAGTAGTTGTCCATGCTGTGCATGGAGGTGAGGTGCGAGCCGTTTACGCGGCCATGCAGGCCGAGGCGCTGGCTCTCGAAGGCCAGGGTCTCGATGTGGCGCGAGAGCGGGTCGTCGCTTTCGTCGCAGTGCATGTCCACCGGCAGGCCACGCCCGGCGGCGAGCTCGCACAGCAGCTTCACACTGGCCGCGCCATCGGCCATGGTGCGTTCGAAATGCGGAATACCACCCACCACGTCCACGCCCAGGTCCAGCGCGCGCTTGAGGTTGTCGAGCCCGCCCGGGGTGCGCAGCACGCCATCCTGCGGAAAGGCCACGAGCTGCACGTCGAGGTACGGTGCCATGCGCCTTTTGGCTTCGAGCATGGCGCGCACCGGCAGCAGACTCGGGTCGCTTGTGTCCACATGGCTGCGGATCGACAGCAGCCCCTTGGCCACGGCCCAGTCGCCATACGCGAGCGCGCGCTCGACCAGGGCTTCCTCGGTCAGCAGCGGCTTGAGCTCGCCCCACAGCGCGATGCCTTCCAGCAGGGTGCCGCTCTGGTTCACGCGCGGCAGCCCGTAGCTGAGCGTGGCATCCATGTGGAAGTGCGGGTCGCAGAACGGCGGCGAGAGCAGCTGGCCGGCCGCATCGACCGTCTCGCGCGCGGGCATTTGCAGGCCAGCGGCCACGTCGACGATGCGGCCGTCCTGAACGGCGACGGACATGTCGGTGCGGCCATCGGGCAGGCTGGCGTGGGTGATGAGCAGATCAAGCATGGTGCGGGGTTTCCGGTCAGACGGCGTGGCGGCGGTAACTGGCGAGCAGCGCGGCGAGCAAGGCCATGCCGATGGCGCAACCCCGGTTGAGCCACCGCAGACCGGCCTGCGACAGCCAGTGCACGGCCTGCTGCCCGGCCACCGCATAGGCCACCATCACCAGCGCGTCGATGGACACGAACAACGCGCCAAGCACCGCGTATTGCGGTGCCACGGGTTGCGACGGGTCGATGAACTGCGGCAGGAAGGCCGCGAAGAAGAGGAGCGTCTTGGGGTTGGAGAGGGCGACGCCCAGGCTGCGCAGGAAGGCCGCACGCCCCGCCGTCTGCCGCCCGGGCAGATCGGTGAGCGCGGCCTGCACGTCCATGGGCGGGCTGCGCCACAACTGCACCGCGAGCCAGAACAGGTACAACACCCCCACCGCACGCACGACTTTGAACAGCCAGCTGGACGCCGCCAGCAGCGACCCCAGCCCCACCGCCACCACCGCGATCAGCACGCTGCTGCCCAGGTTGGCTCCCGCCATGCCCGATGCGGCGCGCCGCATGCCGCCTGACATGCCGTTGGACAGGGCCAGCAACATGGTCGGGCCGGGAATCGCCGCCAGCGCCAGCGAAGCGGCAGCGAACATCAAAAGGGTCTGTGCAGTCGGCATATCAATCCATCACGCGCCACAAAGAATGAGGCCGCACCCGCCAGTGGCATCAAGGGTCCGGCTCCGCCGGCCCGAGATGCCGTCCCCCCTCCCAGCGCCGAAGGCGCGCCAGAGAGGGGGGAAGCCGCGCAGCGGCGCAGGGGGGTGTTCCCCATCAACGCTCGCCTTTCCGGTAGGGCTTCATCAGTGCCTGAGGATACGCCGCGCGGCGCGCCACCAGCACCAGCGCCAGGATGGACAGCGCGTACGGCAGCATCAGGTAGACCTGGTACGGCACCGCGCTGTCGCCGGACTGCTGCAGGCGCAGCTGCAGCGCGTCGAAGAACGCGAACAGCAACGCACCGGCCAGCGCCTTGCCCGGCCGCCACGACGCGAACACCACCAGCGCGACGCAGATCCATCCCCGGCCGTTGACCATGCTGAAGAAGAAGGCGTTGAACGCGGAGAGCGTGAGGAAGGCGCCTGCCACGCCCATCAGCGCCGAGCCCAGCACGATGGCGCTGGTGCGCGTGGCCGCCACCGACAGGCCCTGCCCTTCGGCAGCCTGCGGGTTCTCGCCCACCATGCGCACCGCCAGGCCCGCGGGCGTGCGGTAGAGCGCCCAGGCCGACAGCGGCACCACCAGCAGCGCGAGCAGCGTCAGTGGAGTCTGCTGGTCCAGGATGGGAATGCCGAGCCAGTCCATGGGCGCGAACGGCGTGATCGTGGGCGGTGTGCTCACCTTGGGAAAACTCACGCGGTAGGCGAAGTAGCTCAGCGCCGTCGCGAGCAAGGTGATGCCCAGCCCGGCCACGTGCTGCGACAGCGCCAGCCCCACGGTGAGCACCGCGTGCAGCAGGCCGAAGACCGCACCGGTGAGCGCCGCCACCGCCACTCCCGCCCACAGTGGCAGCCCGAGGTAGACCGCCAGCCAGCCGCTCAGCGCCCCGGCCACCATGATCCCTTCGATGCCCAGGTTGAGCACACCCGCCCGCTCGCACCACAGCACGCCGAGCGTGCCCAGGATGAGCGGCGTGGCGATGCGCAGCACCGCGACCCAGAACGCGGGGTTGGAGAGGATGTCGATCCATTCACCCATGGCGCCACTCACTTCCAGCGAAACCGGTACTGGGCCATCCAGGTGGCCGCCAGCACCGAGAGCAGAGAAACGGCCACGATCACATCGGCCAGGTAGGTGGGCACACCGATGGCGCGGCTCATGCTGTCGGCGCCGACCAGCACCCCCGCGATGAACACCGCCGCCGCCAGCACGCCCAGCGGGTGCAGTCCCGCCAGCATCGCGATGACGATGCCGCTGTAGCCGTAGCCCGGCGACATGTCCAGCGTCACGTAGCTGGCGCGCCCCGCCACCTCGATGGCGCCGGCCAGGCCCGCGAGCGCCCCCGAGAGCAACGCCACCAGCACCATCGTCCGCGTCACCGGCACGCCGGCGAAGGCCGCCGCGCGGGCGTTGGCGCCCACGGCACGGATGTCAAAGCCGAGCACGGTGTACTTCAGCAGCACCCACAGCATCACAGCCAGCGAGATGGCCCACAGCAGGCCAGTGTGCAGGCGCGTCTGCTCGACGAGCCGGCCGAGTTCGAGTTCCGGCAGCAGGGCCACGCTCTGCGGCCAGCCCAGGGCCGTGGGGTCTTTCATGGGGCCGTCAAGCAGCGCGGAGACCATCAGCAGTGCGATGAAGTTCAGCAACAGCGTGGTCACCACCTCGTCCACGCCCAGGCGCAGCTTCATGAGCGCCGGCCCGAGCAGCACGAGCGCCCCGGCCAGCGCGGCGGCCAGCATCATGAGCGGGAACAGCAGCCACACCGGCCACTCCAGCCCGGTGCCACCGTGCAGTCCCCCCACCGCCACCGCCGCCAGCGCGCCCGCGTACAACTGGCCTTCGGCACCGATGTTGAACAGGCGCGCCTTGAACGCCACGGTGGCGGCCAGGCCGGTGAGCATCAGCGGCACGGCGCGGGTGAGGGTCTCGCTCCAGGCGAAGAGCGAACCGAAAGCGCCCTGCAGCAGCAGGCCGAAGGTCTGACCCACCGGCGCACCAGCCCACAGCACCAGCAGACTGCTCACCAGCAGCGTGAACGCGATGGCGATGACCGAGGCACCGGCCACGGCCGGCGCCGAATTCTGCGTGCGCCGCTCAACCCGCATGGTCCACCCCCGCCATGGCCAGGCCAATGCGCTCGCGCGTCCAGTCGCCTGCGGGCAAGGCCTCCGTCAAGTGGCCCTGGTGCATCACGGCGATGCGGTCACCCAGGGCCATCACCTCATCGAGGTCGTCGGAGATCACCAGCACGGCCGCACCGGCGTCGCGCGCCTCGATCAGCTGGCGGTGCACGTAAGCGACCGCCCCGATGTCCAGGCCCCACGTGGGTTGGTGCGCCACGATGAGCGCGGGACGTGCCGCCTCACCCTCCGGCGCCAGCAATGCACGGCCCAGGATGAGTTTCTGCATGTTCCCACCCGAGAGCGCCCGCGCGGCCGTGGCCGGCCCGCCACCGCGCACGTCGAAGGCCTCGATCACGCGCTGCGCGTGCCGCCGTGCGGCGCGCAGCCGCACCCAGGGACCGCGAGAGAACGCCCGACTGCGCAGGCGTTCGGACACGGCGTTCTCCCACACCGGCAGGTCGCCCACCACGCCCACCGCATGACGGTCTTCGGGTATGCGGGCCACACCCTGCGACACCAGCCAGGCCGGTGAGGCGCGCAAGGGCTGGCCTTCGTACAGCACCTCGCCCGCACTGGCGCGGCGCGTGCCACACAGCAGCTCGGCCAGCGCCACCTGCCCATTGCCCGACACACCCGCGACCGCAACGATCTCGCCCGAGCGCAGCCCCAGCGACACGCCATCGAGCCGGTCGCGCACACCCGCCGGCGTGCTCACGTCGCGCAGGGTGCAGACCTCGCGGCCCACCGCGCTGGCCGGCCGCCGCACCGCCGCGTCCACCGCATGGCCCACCATCCACTGCGCCAACTGGGCCTGCGTGGTGCCCGCCACCGGCGCCTCGGCCACCAGCTTGCCCTGGCGCAGCACGGCCACGCGGTGCGACACGCGCAGCACCTCGGCCAGCTTGTGGCTGATGAAGATGATGGACAGGCCCTGCGCCACCATCTGCGACAGCGTGTCGAACAGCGCTTCGCTCTCCTGCGGCGTGAGCACGGCGGTGGGCTCGTCCAGGATGAGGATGCGCGCGCCCCGGTACAGCGCCTTCAGGATTTCCACGCGCTGGCGCTCGCCCACCGAGAGGCTGCCCACCAGCGCATCGGTGCGCACCGCCAGGCCGAACCGTTCCGCCACCGCCAGCAGGCGTGCCCGCGCCTGCGCCTTGCGCGACGCAAGCCGCCACAGCGGTTCGGTGCCCATCAGCACGTTGTCGAGCACCGAAAGGTTGTCGGCCAGTGTGAAGTGCTGGTGCACCATGCCGATGCCCGCCGCCAGCGCCGCTCGCGGATGGCCCGGCGGCAGCGGCTGGCCAAAGACCTCGATGGCACCCTCGTCGGCCACGTAGTGCCCGAACAGGATGGACACCAGCGTGGACTTGCCAGCGCCGTTTTCACCGAGCAGCGCGAGCACCTCGCCCTCATCAAGCGAAAGCGAGATCGCATCGTTCGCCACCAGCGGACCAAACCGCTTGGTGATCCCCGAAAGACGAAGAACGGTTGTTTGCGTCATAGGCACGTCAGCTTTTCATCGCACCGAAACGGGAGAGACAACGCCGACAAGAGGCATCAAGGGTCTGGCTCCGCCGGCCCGAGATGCCGTCCCCCCTCGAAGCGCCGAAGGCGCGCCACAGAGGGGGGAAGCCGCGCAGCGGCGCAGGGGGGCGCCCCGAATCACTTCGAGGATTTGGGCTGGGTGTCGTCGACCTTGACCGTGTACTTGCCGGCCAGGATGGCGGCTTCCTTGGCCTTGACCTTGGCCATGAGGTCTGCCGGCACCTTCTTCTCGAACGTGCCCAGGGGCGAGAGTTCGGAGCCCTTGTGTTTCATCATCGAATACGGACCGTAGTCCTCGGCGGTGAACTTGCCGTCCTTCACGAGCTTGACGGCCCGGTCGATGGACGGGTACATGCGCCACAGGGCCGAGGCAATCACCGTGTCGGGGTAGTCGGGCTGCGTGTTGGCCACGTTGCCGATGGCCAGCACCTTGCGCTCCCTGGCGGCGTCCGACACACCGAAGCGCTCGGCGTACATGATGTCCGCGCCCTTGTCGATCATGGCGAAGGCCGCTTCCTTCGCCTTGGGCGGGTCGAACCAGCTGTTGATGAAGGTGACCGTGAACTCGGCCTTGGGGTTGGTTTCCTTGGCACCCGCCATGAAGGCGTGCATCAGGCGGTTGACTTCGGGAATCGGAAAGCCACCGACCATGCCAATCTTGTTGGTCTTGGTCATGCCACCGGCGATCATGCCCGTGAGGTAGGCCGGCTCCTGGATGTAGTTGTCGAAGACGCTGAAATTCGGCGCCACGGGTTTGCCGGAACTGCCCATCAGGAAGGAGACCTTGGGAAAGTCCTTGGCCACCTTGCGCAGCGCGGCCTCGACGCCGAAAGCCTCGCCCACGATGAGCTGGTTGCCGGCGGCGATGTATTCCCGTACCACGCGCTCGTAGTCCGCGTTGGACACGTTCTCGGTGGCCTTGTATTCGATCTCGCCACGCGACTCGGACGCCTTGAGCGCTTCATGGATGCGGCCGGCCCACTGCTGCTCGAAGGGCACGGTATAGACCGCAGCGACTTTCAGTCTGGCCTGCGCCAGGGCAAGACCGGGAGAAGACAACGCGAGCGCGGCGGCCAGCGCCAGCAAGGGACGGCGACGGAGCGAGAGGGTCGACATGGCAGGACTCCTGTGAGGATCAAGGGGGCGGAGGGGAAGGGGAAACGGAAGGGCAACGGACTTCACTGCGTGCCGAAGATGCGGTCGCCCGCATCGCCGAGCCCGGGCAGGATGTAGCCGTGGCTGTTGAGTTCGCGGTCGATGGCCGCGGTGTAGATGGGCACATCGGGGTGCGCGGTGTGCAGCGCAGCGATGCCTTCGGGGCAGGTGAGCAGGCAGACGAACTTGATCGACTTGGGCCGGCACTCCTTCAACCGGTCCACGGCTGCGATGGCCGAGTTGCCGGTGGCCAGCATCGGGTCGACCACGATCACGTCGCGCTCGTGCATCTCCTTGGGCATCTTGAAGTAGTACTCGACCGCCGTCAGCGTCTTCGGATCGCGGTACAGGCCGATGTGACCCACGCGCGCGCCAGGCACCACGCTGAGCATCCCGTCCAGGATGCCGTTGCCCGCGCGCAGGATGGACACGAACACCAGCTTCTTGCCGTCGATGACCTTGCAGGTGGTGATCTCCAGCGGCGTCTCGACCTCGATGTCCTGCATCGGCATGTCGCGCGTGACCTCGTAGGTCATGAGCATGGCCATTTCGTTGAGCAGGCGGCGGAAGCTGTTGGTGCTGGCGTCCTTGCGGCGCATGAGCGACAGCTTGTGTTGCACCAGTGGGTGGTCGATGAGATGAACGTTGTTGTGGTCGCTCATGGTTCGTGCCTTGGTCGGGTTGCCGGGAGAAAAATGTCAAGGAAGGGGGTCAGAACACCGTGCCATCGCTGGCGATGTTCAGCGGGGGCGCGCCACCACGCAGGCGCTGCGCCAGCAGACGGCCCGCGGCCCAGGTGCCGCCTTCGAGCACGCAGGCCAGCGGCATCTGCCCCGCCGACACGCCCAGTTCGCCGCGCACCAGCGGCGCGATCTCGTCGAGCAGGGCCACGGTGAGCGCGCGCCATTCGACGATGAAGACATCGCCCGCCGACCAGGTGCGCGTGGCGTGGTCCGGCGGCAGCGGGCGCAACACGCCTGCGTCGATCAGCAGACCGCCGTTGCGGTATTCGGGCAGACCGGTGAGCGCGTCGATGCCATGCAGCTTCATGCCGGCCCACTCGAAGGGTTCCAGCAGCGAATAGGTGAGCCATTGAGACAGCTTGTGGAACGGCATCCAGCCGCGCGTGAGGCCGTCGCCGGGCACGTCCGGGTGCTGCCAGCAATCGCCGAGCGACACACCGTCAATGGCGTTCTGCGCGGGCCAGATGTCCGACAGCGTGGCCAGCAGCAGGCCCAGCAGATCGTGCACCTCCAGGCTCATCGGGTTCGCTGCGCGCATCGCGTCGAACACCCCCCCGGGCCTGCCAGGCGTGCCATAGACCTCGGGTTGCCGCGCCAGCACCTGGCCCAGGCGGCGCAGCAGGCCGGCGCGGCCCTCGAGCCCCACCAGCGGATTGCCTTCACCGACCTGGAATGCGTCGCCCAGCCGGTCGGTGCGCAGCGCCGCCAGGCCGGCGGCGTCAACGCGCAGGGGATGCGCGGGATCGCTGGAGAACAGACCCGACACGAAGGCGTGAAAGCTCGCCACGCCCAACCCCTCGGAACGGGAGAAAGTCTGCGCGCTGGACGCCTCCTTGTAGCGCCAGTCGGCACCGGCGCCAGCGTCGAGCAGCACGCTCACCAACGCCAGGTCGATCTGCGCGCGGGCGCGGGTGGCGGCATCCACCGGGCCCAGCAAGGCATCGAGCTGCGCGGCGCGGTCGACCTGCCCGGCCTCGAAGTGGCGCCAGCGGCTGTGGTACGGCATGCGCAGCTCGGGAAAGCGCGCGTGCGAGAGCTCGGCCACGGTGCGCGCGGCGTGCACCAGCGCGGCGTCGTTCACCGCGAAGTTCACCGATTCGCCCGCACGGGCGCGCGCCAGCAGGTGCTGCGCCCGGGTGCGGATGGTGGCCGTGCTGCGCAGCGCCAGCGCGGCCCCGGCGGGGGTGGAGGTGTCCGGCGCGCGGCTCATTCGTTCAACGCCCGGCCTTTGGCCAGCTTGAGCTCCTCGGCATCGGGCACCGCGCCGGGGGTGAAATAGCCGGCGGCCATCTTGGCGTCCATCTCGACGCGCGCGTCGGCCGGAATGAGTTCGTCGGGGATGTTCACACGCACACCCACCTCGATGCCGGCACCGGTGATGGCGTCGTACTTCATGTTGCTCATGGAGACGAGGCGGTGGATCTTCGTGATGCCCAGCCAGTGCAGCACGTCGGGCATCAGTTCCTGGAAGCGCATGTCCTGCACGCCGGCAACGCACTCGGTGCGCGCGAAGTACTGGTCGGCCGTGTCGCCGCCCACCTGGCGCTTGCGCGCGTTGTAGACGAGGAACTTGGTCACCTCGCCCAACGCGCGGCCCTCCTTGCGCGAGTAGGCCACCAGGCCCACGCCACCGCGCTGCGCGCCCTGGATGCACTCTTCGATCGCGTGCGTGAGGTAGGGCCGGCAGGTGCAGATGTCGGAGCCGAACACGTCGGAGCCGTTGCACTCGTCATGCACGCGCGCCGTCAGTTCCACATCGGGGTTGGCCAGGTCGCGCGGGTTGCCGAAGATGTAGAGCGTCTGGCCGCCGATGGGGGGCAGGAAGACCTCCAGGTCGGAGCGCGTCACCAGCTCGGGGTACATGCCCCCGGTTTCCTCGAACAGCACGCGGCGCAGGGCGGCTTCGGTGCAGCCGAAGCGCCTGGCCACGCCGGGCAGGTACCACACAGGCTCGACCGCCACCTTGGTGACCACGGCCGCACCGCCGCTGGTGAGGAACCTGCCGTCGGGCTTGAGCCGGCCTTTCTGCAGCGCCTCGATCACCTCGGGCAGGATCACGTGCGCCTTGGTCACGGCGATGGTCGGACGGATGTCGTAACCGGCGGCCAGTTCGTTCGAATACACGTCGGCGATCACCGCTCCCCAGGGGTCGAGGCTGACGATCTTGGCCGGATCGGCCCACTGCGGGTAGGGGCCGATGATGTCGGTGGGCGCGGTGTTGGTGAGGTCGGCGCGGTGTTCGCGTTTCAGCGCACCCGCCGCCACGGCCAGCGCGCGGTACACGCTGTAGCTGCCGCTGTGGGTGCCGATCACGTTGCGGTTGCCGATGTTGAGCGTGGTGCCTACCACCGGCCCCCGCTCGCGCGCGGTCGCCGCGCCCCACTGGATGGGCAGCCCGCCAAAACCACCGGAATGCGAGGTCAGCCGGATGTGGCGCGGCTGCGGCGAGTTGGGTGAAGCCGGCACGGCGGCGGTGATCGTGGCGGAGCCGGCGGCGTTGGACGGAGCGTCTTCGGACATGGTGGGTTCCTCGAAATGCGCCAGAGGGGTGGTCCTGACGCACATCAAACGCCTGAGCAAGTTGGATGCCAAGTCGGGAATATGCGCATGGACGGCAGGCCGCTTCAGGTGATCGGAGCGGCATTCGCACACAAACGGCGCAAGGGCCGTTACACTGCGCGACTGCTCCGGGGTGCACGTATGGCGTGCTGAGATGGCGGACCTGACCGCCGGAACCGCGAACTTGATCTGGTTAGTACCAGCGTAAGAAGAGCTGCAGTGCCTGTGCCGGCCGGCGTGCACCCCCTTGGTGGGTGGGTGCATGCGTCCCGCATCGGTGCGATGCGGAGCAATCCATCCTCAACCCCAGGAGATTGCTCTCATGAACGCACCCGACCCCCACACCCCGCTCGCTCATGCACTGCTCGCGCAGAGCCGCGAGCCCTTTCCCGCCTCCCGCAAGGTCCACGCCACCGGCATGCAGCCCGGCGTGAGCGTGCCCATGCGCGAGATCGCGCTCACCAACGGCGAACGCGTGACCGTCTACGACACCTCGGGCCCCTACTCGGACCCCACGGCGGCGATCGACGTCACGCGCGGCCTGCCCGATGTGCGTGGCCCCTGGATCGCCGCGCGCGGCGACACCGAGACCTACACCGGCCGCACCCGCCAGGCACTGGACGACGGGGTGAAGCACGAGGCGCGCGATGCCACGCGCATCGAGGCCCTGCGCGCCTCCGCCGCCGGCCTGCAGCGCACGCCCCGCCGCGCGCGCAGCGGCTCGAACGTGACGCAGATGCACTACGCGCGGCGCGGCATCGTCACCCCCGAGATGGAGTATGTGGCCGTGCGCGAGAACGGAAAACGCGAATGGATGGCCGAATACCTGGCCGATGCGGGGCGCGAGGCGCGCCTGCGCGGCAACCCCATGGGCGCGCGCATCCCCGAGACCATCACGCCGGCGTTCGTGCGCGACGAGGTCGCGCGCGGCCGCGCCATCATCCCGGCCAACATCAACCACCCCGAGGTGGAGCCGATGGCGATCGGCCGCAACTTCCTCGTCAAGGTCAACGCCAACATCGGCAACTCGGCGGTCACCTCCAGCATCGAGGAGGAGGTGGACAAGCTGGTGTGGGCCATCCGCTGGGGTGCGGACAACGTGATGGACCTGTCCACCGGCCACAACATCCATACCACGCGCGACTGGATCGTGCGCAACTCGCCGGTTCCCATTGGCACGGTGCCGATCTACCAGGCACTGGAAAAAGTGGGCGGCGTGGCCGAAGACCTCACCTGGGCCATCTTCCGCGACACGCTCATCGAGCAGGCCGAACAGGGGGTGGACTACTTCACCATCCACGCCGGCCTGCGCCTGCCTTTCGTGCACCTCACGGCAAACCGCCGCACTGGCATCGTCTCGCGCGGGGGTTCGATCATGGCGAAGTGGTGCATCTCGCACCACCAGGAAAGCTTTCTCTACACGCACTTCGAGGAGATCTGCGAGATCATGAAAGCCTACGACGTGAGCTTCTCCCTCGGCGACGGTCTGCGCCCCGGCAGCGCGGCGGACGCCAACGACGAGGCCCAGTTCGCCGAGTTGAAGACGCTGGGTGAACTCACGCAGATCGCGTGGAAGCACGACGTGCAGACCATGATCGAAGGCCCCGGCCACGTGCCCATGCACCTCATCCAGGCCAACATGGACGAGCAGCTCAAGCACTGCCACGAGGCGCCCTTCTACACCCTCGGCCCGCTCACCATCGACATCGCGCCGGGCTACGACCACATCGCCTCGGCCATCGGCGCAGCCATGATCGGCTGGATGGGCACGGCCATGCTGTGCTACGTGACGCCCAAGGAACACCTGGGCCTGCCCGACCGCGACGACGTGAAACAGGGCCTCATCGCCTACAAGATCGCCGCGCATGCGGCCGACATCGCCAAGGGTCACCCCGGCGCCCGCGCGCGCGATGACGCCATGAGCAAGGCGCGCTTCGAATTCCGCTGGCACGACCAGTTCAACCTCGGCCTGGACCCGGACACCGCGCGCGATTTCCACGACGAGACGCTGCCCAAGGACAGCAGCAAGGAAGCGCACTTCTGCTCCATGTGCGGGCCGAAGTTCTGTTCGATGAAGATCACGCAGGACGTGCGGGACTTTGCCGAGCGCGGCATGGCCGACAAATCGGCCGAATTCAAGGCGGCAGGCGGCGAGTTCTACGTGCCGGTGGACGCGCTTTCCAGGAAGGGCTGAAGCCGCACGGCGGGTGGGCGACAATCTCCCGCCCACCATGACCACCGACACCGACCTGCCTCCGCTGAATCCCGTGCCCCCCGGGCTGTACCGCCACTACAAGGGCGGCTGGTACGAGGTGCTGGACACCGTGCGCTGCAGCGAGACGCTGCAGGGCATGGCGCTGTACCGCGCGCTCTACGGAGGCTGGGGCCAGTGGGTGCGCCCGGCGGGGATGTTCGTCGAGGTGGGTGAATTCGAGGGGCGTGTGCAACCGCGCTTCGTCCTGCACGACCCCGCCTCGGTACCGCTGGCCGACCTGCCCACGGCACAGGCCCTCGTGGCCCACCTGCAGGGCCTGGCGCAGCGCCGCGGCGTCGATCTCGACACCGCGTTGCGCCGCCCACCGCCAGAACCCGACACCTGTTGCGGCCGGGGCTGCAACGGCTGCGTGTGGGAGGGCTACTACACCGCCCTCGCCTTCTGGCGCGAAGACGCGCTGGCGCTGCTCTCGCGCAGCGCCTGACGATCAGCTGGCCTTGCCTTCGGGCAACGCCATGCGGGCCTGCTGCAGATCCAGGATCGCCTCGGGCTCCTGGGACTCCTGGACGGTGGGGTTGTCCAGACCCTGCTTGAGGCGCTGCATGTCGAGGTCACCGGTCCACTTGGCCACCACCAGCGTGGCCACGCCGTTGCCGATCAGGTTGGTCAGCGCGCGCGCTTCCGACATGAAGCGGTCGATGCCCAGGATGAGCGCCAGGCCTGCCACGGGCACATGGCCCACAGCCGACAGCGTGGCGGCCAGCACGATGAAGCCCGAACCGGTGATGCCGGCAGCGCCCTTGGACGTGAGCAGCAGCACCAGCAGCAGCGTGATCTGGTGCGTGATGTCCAGCGGCGTGTCGGTGGCCTGCGCGATGAACACGGCGGCCATGGTCAGGTAGATGGACGTGCCATCCAGGTTGAAGGAGTAGCCGGTGGGAATCACCAGGCCCACGACCGATTTGCGCGCGCCCAGGTTCTCCAGCTTCTCCATCATGCGCGGCAGGACCGATTCGCTCGACGATGTGCCCAGCACGATCAGCAGCTCTTCCTTGATGTAGCGGATGAACTTGAGTACGCTGAAGCCGTGCAGCCGCGCGATGGTGCCCAGCACCACGACGATGAACAGCACGCAGGTCAGGTAGAACGTGCCCATCAGCTTGCCCAGCGAGAACAGCGAGTCGACGCCGTACTTGCCGATGGTGAACGACATGGCGCCAAAGGCACCGATGGGCGCGACTTTCATGATGAAGCCCACGATGTCGAACAGCACGTGGGACGACTTTTCGATGAAGTCGAACACCAGCGTGCCACGGCCGCCGAACTTGTGCAGCGCGAAGCCGAACAGCACCGAGAACAGCAGCACCTGCAGGATGTCGCCTTTGGCAAAGGCATCCACCACGGACGTGGGGATCACGTTGAGCAGGAAGTCCACCGTGCCCTGCATCTTGCCCGGCTCGGTGTAGGTGGCGATGGCCTTGGTGTCGAGCGACGCGGGATCCACGTGCATGCCGACGCCCGGCTTGAAGACGTTGACGATCACCAGACCGATGATCAGCGCGAGCGTGGAGACCACCTCGAAGTAGAACAGCGCCAGACCACCGGTCTTGCCGACCTTCTTCATGTCTTCCATGCCGGCGATGCCCACCACCACGGTGCAGAAGATGATCGGGGCGATGATCATCTTGATGAGCTTGATGAAGCCGTCGCCCAGCGGTTTCATCTTGGCCCCGAGCTCGGGGTAGAAGTGGCCCAGCAGCACGCCGATCACCACGGCGAACAGGACCTGGACATACAGGGACTTGTAAAGCGGCTTGCGCTGTGTCGGTGCGGACATGGTGTTGTCTCCTGGGCCTGGCCGGCCTCATTCGTTGGGGAAAGGCCACCCACCGATGGAGGCAGAGGGGCCACGCGTCCCTCGTCGGGACAGGCGGCACGATACGCAGCCGGTCGGGCCGCGCCAACTGTGGCGTTCAACAGTCGTACTTTTACGTATGTCGCGCAGGCGTCAGGCTCAGCCGGCGGCCAGCGCGCGGTGCACCGCGTCGACCAGGCCCGCCCCGAGCCGCTGGCGCAGGCCCGCGTGCACCGGCTGAGCGGCCTGGCGCAGCGCAGCCCGCTCGGCGTCCGACAGGTCGTGCACCTGCACTCCCGGGGTCTGGCGCAGCTGATGCAGCGCCTGCCGATCGAGTTCCGCCGACAGCCGGTTGCCGTGTGCCAGCGCCTCGGCCAGCGCGGTGGTCAGCACAGCCCGGTCGGCGCGCGGCACGCTGTTCCAGAAACGGGGGTTGGCCACCACCGCGTAACCCAGGTAGCCGTGCCGGGTGAGGCTCACGTGGGGTTGCCAGGTCGCCAGCCCCTGTGTCAAGAAATTCGACAGCGGGTTTTCGGTGCCCTCCACGAGGCCACTGGAAAGTGCGCGCTGCGTCTCGGCGAAAGGCAACACGATGGGTTGGGCGCCCCAGGCCTGCATCTGCGCCTCCAGCACGCCGGGCGCCTGCACGCGCATGCGCAGCCCCTCCAAGTCGGAGGGCTGACGCAGCGGCCGGTGCGCGCTCATCTGCTTGAAACCGTTGTCCAGGTAGCCCAGCCCCAGCATCTGCTGGCGACCCAGGCGTTGCAGCAGTTCGCGCCCCACCGCGCCCTGCGTCACGCGCCGCACCTGGGCCAGGTCGGTGAACAGGTACGGCAGATCGAACACCTCGAACTCGGGCACACCGGCCATGCCGAATTTGGAAAGCGAGGGTGCCAGCATCTCGACCGCGCCCAGGCGCAGCGCCTCCATCTCGTCGTCGTCGCCCCAGAGCGAGGAGTCCGGGTACACCGACACGCGGATGCGGCCGCTGGCGCGTTCGTGCACCAGCGCCTGGAAATGCTGTGCCATCTGACCCTTGGGCGTGTCCGGGGCGACCACGTGCGAGAGGCGCAACAGCACCGGTGCCGGTTGGGACAGCACGCCGGGGGCCACCAGCGTGGCCGCCGCCGCCAGCCCGGCACCCAGGCAGACGCGGCGCGACGGCCGTGCTGGCGCAGCGGGAAAAAGGGTGGAGCGGTCGGGCGGCATGCTCGCTATGCTAGGTCCTGTTCGCCATGCCACCACCCATTCCCACGCCCGATGTCGACACGCTCGACCTGGACACGCGCCAGGCGTCGACCCTCACGCGCCGCGCGCTCACCTGGCTGGTGGCGCTGCTGCTGCTGGTGGTCACGTCGGCGGTGCTGATGGTGGTGGTGCTGCGCGGCGAGGAGGCACAGGAGGCCGACCGCCGACGCACCGCCGACGCGCAGTGGCTGGACCAGAGCTTGCGCTTTCATCTGCGGCGCCTGGAAACCGATCTGGGCGCACTGGCGCAGCAGGCCCAGACCGGGCCACCCGCGCCGCGTCCCGCCCTGGGCGGTCCGTGGTGGCAACAGGACGGGCAGATCGCATTCCACGGCTGGGTGCCGGCGGGCGCCACGCTGCCGGCCGACACCGTGGCGCGCGGGCAGGCCCCGGCGCTGCAGACCATGCTCGACACCACGCGCAGCCTGCAGCGGGCGGCCTACGCCGGCCCGCTGCCGTCCCTCTCAGAGGCGCACGCGCCGTGGCTCTGGCTCGCAGTGCCGCACTTCGAACAAGGCCGGTTCGTGGGCGACTACGTGGCCGCCGTGCCGCTGGACCGGCTGCTGGCCGACGCCCTTCCCGGGTGGTTCCTGCAAGACCATCGCGTGGCACTCGCCACCGACCATGCGCCCATGCGGCCGCTGGACGAAAACACCTTCATGGCGCCGATCAACCTGCCCGGTGCACAACTGCAACTCGAAGTCCAGCTGCTGGGCGACCAGGCCTTGCTGGCGCCGCGGGCGTTCTTTGCAGTGGCCATGGTCTGCCTGGCCGGCATGCTGCTGGCGCTGGTGCGCCTCTGGCGCGACACCGCCCGCCGCCAGCGCACCGAGGCCCGCCTGCAGACGCAGCTGGCGCTGCGCAGCGCCATGGAGCGTTCCGTGCCACTGGGCCTGTGCGCGTGGGACCGCGACGGCCACCTGCTCCACGTCAACCAGGCCTTCGGCCGGCTGGTGGGGTGGTCGCCTTCCGAACTGCTGCGTCTGGCCGCCACGCCCGGCCAGCCGTTGCCGTACTGGCACGCCGAACAGGGTGACGAGTTCGAGCAATTGCGCCAGGGCGCCAGCGATCCCGACAGGCAACAGGCGGGGCGCGTCCTGCAACTGCGGCACCGCGACGGCCAGCCGATCGAGGTGCTGGCCCACAGCGCACCGCTGGTGCTGGCGCATGGCGAAGTCGCCGGCTGGATCGGCTCGATGTTGGACATCACCGAGCGCCAGCGCGTCGAACGGCTGGCAGCCCGTCAACAGGCGCAGCTCGAAGCCTCGGGCAGGCTGGTGGCGGTGGGCGAGGTGGCCTCGACGCTGGCACACGAACTCAACCAGCCGCTGGGCGCGCTCAGCAGCTTCGCCACCGGCCTGCTCAACCGCATGCGCGAGCAGCGCATCGGGTTCGACGACATCGTGCCCGTGCTCGAGCGCATCGAAGGGCTGGCCGAAAAGACCGGTCGCGTGATCCAGCGCGTCAATGCCTTCGCCCGGCGCCAGGAGATGACGCGCCAACCCCTCGCGCTCACGCCCTTCGTGGAGCGGGTGGCCGGCAGCACCGCCCTGCCCGATGGCGTGCGGCTGGTCGTGCAACTCCCCGGCGGCGATGGGCCCGTGGTACCTGCCGATGCGATGCTGCTCGAACACGCGCTGCGCAACCTCATCCTGAACGCCGCGCAATGGGCCCCACTGGGTGGGCCCGAAGCCGCCCCCGTGGAGCCCGTCGTGAAAGTCGAGCTCGTGCTGCCCGAAGACGGGGGGGCCGCCGGCATCCGCGTGTCCGACACCGGCCCCGGTGTGCCGCCGGAGCAGATCGCCACCGTGTTCGACGCCTTCAGCAGCCACCGGCCCGGCGGCATGGGCATGGGCCTGGCCATCTGCCGCTCCATTGCCGAGGCGCACCATGGACGCATCGAGATCGCCCGAAGCCTCGAGCTGCAGGGCGCACAATTCACGCTGTGGCTGCCTCTGAACCCCTGATGAACCCGCCGGTGCACGTGATCGATGACGATGCGGATTTTCGCGAAGGCATCGTGTGGCTGCTGGAATCGCGCGGGCTGCCGACACACGCATGGCCTTCGGGCGAGGCCTTCCTGAAGGCGCTGCGCGAGGGCACGCAGCGCAGCGGCGACTGCAGCGTCGTGCTGCTGGACATCCGCATGGAGCCGCTGTCGGGCCTGGCCACGTTCGAACAGCTCAAGGCCATGGCATGGCCGTGGCCGGTGCTGTTTCTCACCGGCCACGGCGACGTGAGCATGGCGGTGGCGGCCGTGAAGAACGGTGCCTGGGACTTTCTGGAGAAACCGTTCCAGAACAACCTGCTGGTCGACAAGGTCGAGGCGGCTCGCGCCGCCGCCATCGAACGCCTGCAGCACGACCAGGAACGGCGCCACCTCAGCCAGGCCCTGGCCTCCCTGAGCAGCCGCGAACGGGAGGTGCTGCGCGAGGTGCTCAAGGGCCACTACAACAAGAACATCGCCGACCACCTGGGCATCGCGCAGCGCACGGTGGAGTTCCACCGCGCCAACATCTTCGACAAGCTGCAGGTGCAGTCCACCGTGGAGCTGGCGCACCGCCTCGGCCGGCTCGGCCTGGACGTCGAAGGCTGATGCCCGCTCAGAACAGTTCCTGCTGTGCGCGCAGCGCCTGCGGCTTGAACTGCGAGGTGTCGAGCGGTTCGCGTTCGGTGTTGTAGCCCAGGCGCGCGCAGGCCTTGTCGAAGCGCTGACGGATCAGGTCGGCCCAGATGCCGCTGCCGCGCATGCGCTGCGCGAAGTCCGCGTCGTAGTCCTTGCCACCGCGCATCTCCTGCACCCGGGCCATCACGCGCGCAGCGCGGTCCGGGTAATGGAGATCCAGCCACTGGCGAAACATCGGGCTCAGCTCCCAGGGCAGGCGCAGCACGGTGTAGAAAGCCCGGCGCGCGCCGGCGTCCCAAGCGGCCTCCAGCACCTGCTCCATGTCGTCGGTGATGAAGGGGATCTGCGGCGCCACGCTCACGCCCACGGGAATCCCCGCCTCGGCCAGCGTGCGAAGGGTGCGCAGCCGGCGGTGTGGTGCCGCCGCGCGGGGCTCCAGTGCGCGGGTCAGCCTGCCGTCGAGCGAGGTGATGGTGACGTAGACCGCCGCCAGACCCTGCGCCGCCATGGGCGCGAGGATGTCGATGTCGCGCTCCACGCCGCTTCCCTTGGTGACGATGGCCAGCGGGTGCCGCGCCTCGGCCAGCACCTCCAGCGCAGCGCGGGTCAGGCGCAGTTCGCGTTCGATGGGTTGGTAGGCGTCCGTCACCGTGCCGATGGCCAGCAGGCCGGGCACATGGCGTGGGCTGGCGAGCTCGCGCCGCAACACGGCGGCGAGGTTGCGTTTGGCGATGAGCTTGGTCTCGAAGTCCAGCCCCGGCGAGAGGTTGAGGTAGCTGTGCGTGGGGCGGGCATAGCAGTACACGCAACCGTGTTCGCAACCCCGGTACGGGTTCAGGCCGAGCATGAAGCCGACGTCCGGCGACTCGTTCTTCGTGATGGCGCTGCGGCAGTCCTCCCAGGTGACCTCGGTGGCGGGGGGCGGTGCGTCGTCGCGCGCCTGGGCCGCATCGTCGAGCGCATTCCAGCCATCGTCGAAGGCCTCGCGCGCATCGCGCATGTAGCGGTGCGCCTGCTGGTGGCTGATGCCCCGGCCCTTGATGGCCTGAATGGGAATGTGGACGTTCGGCATGGTCAAGTCCTGAGTCAGGCAGTTTTTCCCACAATGCGATGGTTTGAACAGATCAACCACTGTACACAAAAACAGTGCTAGAGTGGCACGATTCAGGAGGCTTCATGTCCCTTTCTTCTCCGGCGGCCCCTGCCGCCGACCCCATCGTGTCCGTTCGCGGCGTGAGCAAGACGTACGCGGGCGGATTCCAGGCGCTCAAGCGCGTCGACCTCGACATCCGGCGCGGCGAAATCTTCGCCCTGCTCGGGCCCAATGGCGCGGGCAAGACCACGCTCATCAGCATCATCTGCGGCATCGCCAACGCCAGCGAAGGCACCGTGCTGGCCGACGGGCACGACACCGTGCGCGACTACCGCAAGGCGCGCGAAGTCATCGGTCTGGTGCCACAGGAACTGCACACCGACGCCTTCGAATCCGTCTGGGCCACGGTGAGCTTCAGCCGCGGTCTGTTCGGCAAATCCCCCGATCCCGCCCACGTCGAGAAGGTGCTGCGCGACCTCTCGCTCTGGGACAAGAAGGACAACAAGATCCTCACCCTCTCCGGCGGCATGAAGCGGCGCGTGCTGATCGCCAAGGCGCTGTCGCACGACCCCAAGATCCTCTTCCTCGACGAGCCCAGTGCGGGCGTGGACGTGGAGCTGCGCCACGACATGTGGCGCATGGTGCGCGAACTGCGCGACCGGGGCACCACCATCATCCTCACCACGCACTACATCGAGGAAGCCGAAGACATGGCCGACCGCATCGGCGTGATCAACCGGGGCGAGCTGATCGTGGTGGAGGACAAGGACGTGCTCATGCGCAAGCTGGGCAAGAAGCAGCTCACGCTCACGCTGCAGCACCCGCTGGAGAGCGTGCCCCAGGCGCTGTCACGCTGGCCGCTCGAACTCTCTGGCGCGGGCCACACGCTCACCTACACATTCGACACCCAGACGGAAGAGACCGGCATCGCTGAACTGCTGCGCACCCTGCACGCCCAGGGTATCGATTTCAAGGACCTCCAGTCCAGCGAGAGCTCGCTCGAAGACATCTTCGTGAGCCTGGTCCACAACAAGAAACAGGAAGCGCGCGCATGAGCCTGAACATCCATGGCATCAAGGCCATCTACCGGTTCGAGATGGCGCGCACCTTCCGCACCATCACGCAGAGCATCCTTGCACCGGTGCTCACCACCTCGCTGTATTTCATCGTGTTCGGCACGGCCATCGGCTCGCGCATGGGCAGCATCGATGGCGTCACCTACGGCGCCTTCATCATCCCCGGCCTGGTGATGCTGTCGCTGCTGAGCGAAAGCATTTCCAACGCCTCGTTCGGCATCTACATGCCGAAGTGGTCCGGCACCATCTACGAGCTGCTGTCCGCACCGGTCTCGTGGATCGAGGTGCTGCTGGGCTATGTGGGCGCGGCCGCCACCAAGTCCGTGCTGCTCGGGGTGCTCATCCTGCTCACCGCGCGCGTGTTCGTGCCGTACCACATCGCCCACCCGGTGTGGATGATCGGCTTCCTGCTGCTCACCGCCATCACCTTCAGCCTGTTCGGGTTCATCATCGGCCTGTGGGCGGACAACTTCCAGAAGCTGCAGGTGATCCCGCTGCTGGTCGTCACGCCACTCACCTTCCTGGGCGGTGCGTTCTACTCCATCACCATGCTGCCACCGGTGTGGCAGACGGTGTCGCTGTTCAACCCGGTGGTCTACCTCATCAGCGGTTTCCGCTGGGCGTTCTACGGATCAGCGGATGTGCACATCGCTGTGAGCACCGGCATGACGCTGGTCTTCATGTCGCTGTGCCTGGGCTTCATCTGGTGGGTGTTCCGCACCGGCTACAAGCTGCGGCGATGAACCGGAAAGCCAGGGCTTGCCCATGAAGGCACACATCACCGTCGTGACCCTCGGGGTGGACGACCTCGAACGATCGGTGGCCTTCTACCGCGACGGGATGGGCCTGCCCACCAAGGGCATCATCGGAACGGAGTTCGAGAACGGTGCGGTGGCCTTCTTCAGCCTGCAGGGCGGGTTGAGGCTTGCTCTGTGGCCGCGCCACAGCCTTGCGGTCGACACCGGCCTGCCGCTGCTGTCCCCAAAGCCCCAGGCCTCGAGCGCGCTGGAGTTGTCGCTGGGCCACAACGTGGATTCGCGCGAGGAGGTGGACGCTGTCCTGCAGCAGGCCGCAGACGCCGGCGCGCGCATCGTCAAACCCGCACAGGACACCTTCTATGGCGGCTACGCCGGCTACCTGCAGGACCCGGACGGGCACCTGTGGGAGATCGTCTTCAATCCGGGGCTGGCGGAACTCGGCTGAGTGCCGTCACACCGGCCTGTGCTTCATCAGCAGGGCATGCAGCCCCTGTGCCGCCGACGACAGGGCGCGGTCCGAGCGGCGGACCAGGAACACCTGCCGCCGGAGCCCCGCCGACTGGATGCGTCGCGCGGCCAGTCCTTCCTGCTCGAAATGGAACAGCGTGAGCGACGGCACGATCGTGATGCCCAGACCGGCTTTCACCATGCGGGCCACGGTGCTGAGCTGCTCCAGTTCCATCACCGTGCGCATGCGGTGCGGGTAGATCGCGGCTTCCACGTACTGGCGCACGCTGCTGGAGCGGGCAAGCTGGACGATGGGAAAGGCATGGAGCTCGCTCAGGCGCATCGCGCCGGCCCGCTGCGCCAGCGCATGGTCTTCGGGGAACACCACGTGGAAGTCGTCCGAGCAGAAGCGCTCGGTGCGCAGCTCGGGTGCATCGGTGCGGGATGAAGCCAGTGCGAAATCCGCCCGGCCAGACCGCACACGCTCAAGGCACTCGTCCGACAGCACGTCGGCCACATCGAGTTCGATGCCGGGGTGGGCCTGGTGGAATCGAGCGAGCAACGGCGGCAGCCACCCTGCCGCCAGCGAGGGCAGGATGGCGATGGCGACCCGGCCACGGCGCCGTGCCACATGGTCGCGCACGCCCTCGATCGCGGCGTCCGCGTCCTTGAGCAGGCGCAGCGCGGCTTCCAGAAAGGCTTCGCCCTCGGCCGTCAAGGACACATGGCGTGTGCTGCGTTCGAACAGGCGGCCACCCACGTTGGCCTCGAGGGCCTGAATGAGCGCCGAGAACGCGGGCTGCGACAGGTGACACAGCGAAGCCGCGCGCGTGAAGTTGCGCTGCTCGGCCAGCGCGACGAAAGCGCGCAGTTCGCGGGTGGACAGATTGATCTGCATTCCAGATCAATATATCTGCAATTTGAGTTTCACAGAATGACTGTGGCGCGCCTACAGTGCGCGGCATGAAGGAGACATCGAAGATTCACGTGGGTTCTGCCGCGGGCTTTTCCGGCGACCGCACGGATGCGGCCGGACCGGTGGTCGACGCCATGATCCGCCTGGGCGGCCCGGCGTGCCTGATCTTCGAGACGCTGGCCGAACGCACCCTGGCGCTCGCCCAGCTGGCGCTGCTGCAGGACCCGGACGGTGGCTACGAGCCCCTGCTCGACGAGATGGTGCGCCCGGTGCTCGCGCGTTGCCTGGCGCACCGCATTCCCATCGTGAGCAATTTTGGCGCGGCCAACCCGCTCGGCGCGGGCCGGTGCATCCAGGCCCTGGCGCGTTCGCTCGGCCTGCGCGAACCGCGCGTGGCAGTGGTGCATGGTGACGACGTCAAACACCATGTCGCAGGGGGCCTTCTCTCGCTCGATCTGTCGGCATCGCTCGCGGGACGCGCGGCCATCAGTGCCAATGCCTACATCGGTGCGCTGCCGATCGCCGAGGCCTTGCGCGCGGGGGCCGACGTGGTGGTGACCGGCCGTGTGGCCGACCCTTCGCTGGTGCTTGGTCCCGCGCTCGCCCACCACGGCTGGGCCATGGACGACTGGGACCGCATCGCGGGCGCCACCATGGCCGGCCACCTGCTGGAGTGCGGCGCGCAGGTCACTGGCGGCTACTACGCCGATCCCGGCCTGAAGGATGTGCCGGATCTCGCGCATGTGGGGTACCCCATCGCGGCCATCGAGGCCGACGGCAGTTGCACGATCTTCAAGCCCGACGGCACGGGTGGCGTGGTGAACGAGCACACCGTGAAGGAACAGCTGCTGTACGAGGTGCACGACCCGAGCGCCTACCTCACACCCGACGTGGTGGCCGACATCACGGCTGCGCGGGTCGAGCAGGTGGGCCCGGACCGCGTGCGCCTGAGCGGTGTGCGCGGGCATGGGCGCCCCGACACGCTGAAAGTGAATGTGTGCTTCGAGAGCGGCTGGCTGGCAGAAGGCGAGATTTCCTACGCCGGTGCGCGCGCCGGGCAGCGTGCGCGCCTCGCGGCCGACGTGCTCGTGAGGCGTCTGGACGGCCAGGGCCCGATGCGCATCGACCTCATCGGCGTGACCAGCGTGCTGGCCGATGACGCGGGCCATTGGTTGCAACACACCGATGCGAGCGCCGCAACCGACGTGCGGCTGCGCGTGGCGATGCGCCACACCGACAAGGCCACGGCCCAGCGCCTCACACGCGAAGTGACAGCGCTCTACACCTGTGGTCCGGCCGGTGGTGGGGGCGTGCGCACCGCCTTGCGCCCCACCCTGGGCACGGTCTCATGCCCGATCGACCGCGCACGGGTGCCCACGGGGTACCACATGCTGGAGGGGTCGGGCGCATGAACACCCCCACCCCACTCACGGTGCCGCTGTGGCGCGCCGCGCATGGCCGCACCGGCGACAAGGGCAACCGCTCCAACATCAGCGTGATCGCGTGGCACGAAGCGCTGTACCCGCTGATCGAGGCGCAGATCACGGCAGAACGGGTGGCCGCCCATTTCCGCCACCGCCAGCCGAGCCAGGTGGTGCGGCATCTGCTGCCCAACCTGCACGCCATCAATTTCGTGCTGGACGACGTGCTCGATGGCGGCGTGAACGATGCCCTGAACCTGGACAGCCACGGCAAGGCGCTGTCCTTCCACCTGCTGGCCCTCGAACTCGAGGTACCGACGGACCTGCTTACCCACCTGCAAGGCCCCCCCGGCTGATGCGCTCACTTTCCCATCCACCCAGGAGACAGACCGACATGAACAACAGCCTCTTCAACCGCCGCCGTGCCGTGCTCGCCCTCGCCGGTGCGCTCGCCGTGCCCACCGCCATGGCCCAGGCCTCGCTCACGGCCAGGCCGATCACCTTCGTCGTGCCCTTCGCCGCTGGCAGCGCCACCGACATCCTGGCACGCGCGCTGGGGCAGTCGGTCAGCGAGCAGACTGGTCAACCGGTGGTGGTGGACAACAAGGCCGGTGCCAGCGGGATGATCGCGGCGCAGGCCGTGGCCAGCGCGCCCAAGGACGGGCACACGGTGCTGATCACCACCAACACCACGCACGCGGCCAACCAGCACCTGTACAAGAAACTCTCGTACGACCCGGTGAAGGATTTCGCCGCCATCACCGGCATCGGCAAGGGCGGCCAGATCATGATCGTGCGCGCCGACGCGCCGTACAAGACCGTGGCCGACGTGCTGGCCGCAGCGAAGGCCACGCCAGGCAAGCTCTCTTTCGGCAGCGGCAGTTCGTCCAGCCGCGTCGCGGGCGAGCTGTTCCAGCAACTGGCCAACGTGAACATCCTGCACGTGCCCTACCGCAGCAACCCCATGGGCATCACCGACCTGCTGGGCGGCCAGATCACGATGATGTTCACCGACGCCTCCACCGGCATGCCGCAGATCACCACCGGCAAGGTGCGCGCGCTGGGCGTGACGGCATCGAAGCGCATGGCGGCGCTGCCCGACGTGCCCACCATCGCCGAAGCCGGCGTGAAGGGTTACGACATGGGCTACTGGTTCGCCGCGTACGCGCCGGCCGGAACGCCCGCCCCGGTGGTGGCCCGCCTCAACGAACTGCTGCACAAGGCCATCGAGAGCCAGGGCGTGCGCCAGTTCTTCGCCAACAGTGGGGGCGAGGTGTTCCCCACCTCACCGGCCGACCTCGTCAAGTTCCAGGCCAGCGAAACCGAGCTGTGGGGTCGCGTGATCAAGGCGGCCGGCATCGAGGCGGAGTGATTCAGTTCGGTGCCGAAAGATGCGCCGACAGGAAATCGAGCACCGCCCGCACCGAAGGCAGCAGGCTGCGCCGGTGCGGCACCAGCGCGGTGGTGGTGACGCTGCCGGCCGTCCAGCGCGGCAGCACGCGCACCAACTCGCCGCGCGCCAGGTGATGCCGGCAGATGCTTTGCGGCAGGCAGGTGACGCCGAGCCCGGCACCCGCCGCGTGCAACAGCGCGACCGATTCGTCCGCCACCAGACGGGGTGCCATGGCCACGGATTGGGTCTCACCATCGTCCCGGCGCAATGACCATCCGTTGGCCTCGGGCGAGGTCAGCAAGCCGGGGAGCTTGAGCAGATCGCCCGGCTTGCGCGGCGTGCCCTGCGCTTCCAGCAGGGCGGGCGCAGCCACCAGCCACACCGGCTCCACCATCAGGATCCGCTGCACCAGGCCCGAATCGGGCAGCGGTGCGAAGTGGCTGCGCACCGCAATGTCGAAGCCTTCCTGCACCAGGTCCACGAAGCGGTCGCTGGCGTGCAGCTGGAGCTGCAGCCGGGGCCACTGGTGCGCCAGCGCCGGCAGGTGCGGCGCCAGCAGGAACTGCACCACCGGCACGGCGGCGGTGATGCGCACCGTGCCACTTGGTTCGGCCAGGCGCTGCTGAACGATGTGTTGCGCGCTTTCCACTTCGATGAGCGCGGCGCGCGCGTGCTGGTAGAAGTCGCGACCGGTCTCGGTGAGGTGGAAGCTGCGGGAATTGCGCTCGATCAGGCGCACGCCCAGGCTGGTTTCCAGCGCGGCAACGCGCTTGCTCAGGGTGGACTTCGGCACCGAGAAGCGCCGCGCGGCGGGTGCGAAGCCCCCGCTTTCCACGGCCTGGGCGAACAGGGTGAGGTCGTTGAGGTTCATGGCGCCATTGTCCACAGATGTGGACTTTGCATCCACTTTCTGCTGTCTAGGCACTCAGCGTCCACGTTGCAAGAATTCGCTCCGTCATCAACCACCCAGGAGTTCACCCATGTATCCCATCCTCTTCTACGGCGTACCAGAAGGCTGTTCGTTCGGTTCCATCGTGGCCCTCGAATGGAGTGGCCTGCCCTATCAGCTCTGCCGCATCGACATGCCCGACGTGGTGAGCAGCGAGGCCTACCGGCGCATCAACCCGGTGGCCGAAACGCCCTCGCTGCGCACCGCCGATGGCCGCCAGGTGCACCAGAGCATCGCCATCCTCCAGCACATCGGTGCCCAGAGCCCGGGCAGCGGCCTGGTGCCCCCGCAGGGCACGCCCGGATTCGACCACTTCAACGAGGTGCTGGCCTTCCTCAACACCGACTTCTTCGAATCGTTTTCTCCGCTGTGGTACGCCATGGAGCACGGCCTGGAAGGCAGCGAGCAGCGCACCCTGACCACGATGGGACGCCACAAGGTGCGCAAGGTACACGCGGACCTGGAACGCATGCTGGGCGCCAGGCCCTGGCTGGCGGGAGGGCAGCGCACCGCCGCCGATGCCTACTTCATGGGTATTGCCCGCTGGAACGATTTCCACCAGGTGCTCGACCGGCGCGACTTCCCGGCACTGCACGACCTCCATGAGCGCCTGAAGGCGGAACCTGCGGTGCACTTCGCCCACGCGGTGGAGCACGGTGAGGCCGCTCGCAGCGGTGGCGCGTTCCTCGGGCACGTGGCCTTGCACGACGTGCTGGAAGGCACCACCGCGCCCTCCTAGGCATCGGCTGCGCCGCTGGCGTGCCAGCGCCGCAGGGCCTCGCGCGCGGCCTGGTAGCCCGCCTCGATCGATCGCTCCTTCTCGGCCTGGGCCGACATGCCCGGCGCTGCCGTGATCGGCGCGATGAGCAGGTCTGCTTCGGCCATTTCCGGCGCGGCCACGAGGCAGCTCTGTGTCTGCATCACCTGCCCGATGACGGAAGGAATGCTCATGCCCGCGACGCGCGGGCTGCGGCAATAGATGTCGATGGCGATCACCACATCCGCGCCCATGGCGCGTGCGAACCGCACCGGCACCAGGCTCGTGATGCCACCATCGATCAGATGGCCCTGGGCATAGGCCACGGGCACATTCACGCCCGGCACGGCGGACGAGGCCTGGATGGCACGCCCCGCCGATCCGGTGTCGATCAGCAGGGGCTGCCCGCTTTGCAGGTCGGTGGCCACCGCGGCAAAGCGGATCGGAAAGGATTCGATGGGCATGCCCCCCGTCACGGAGCCGACCCAGCCGGCCAGATGGTTTCCTTCGATGATGCCGCCACTGCGCCAGGTAAAGTCCAGCAGCGAAGCCACCTTCACTTCCAGCGCCGCCTGCTCGATGCGCGCGACGCTCAGGCCGCTCGCATATGCTGCGCCGACCACGGAGCCGGCCGACGTGCCCACCACGATGTCGGGGCGGATGCCGGCCTCCTCCAGCGCGCGCAAGGCACCCACGTGAGCGAAGCCGCGCAGCCCACCACCGCCCAGCACCAGCCCGATGCGAGGCCGCTCACCGACCGCACTCGACACCACGCGGGCATCGCGAACCTCGGCCAGCGCTCGCGCGGTCAACTCCGGCGGTGCCGGGTGTCCGCCAGTGGCGCAGCCGGCGATCGCCAGCACGGCGGCGGCCAGCAGCAGGTGGCGCGGCTTCATGCGGCCTCCAGTTGCCGTGCGAGGGCGAGCGCATCCGCGCCCGCTGCGTAGTGCAATCGGGCAGAGGCGTCGTTCGCGGCCTGCCACACGGCGTCGGCCACGTCCTGCTCGCGCGTGAACGCTTTCTGTTGACCGAGCGCAGCGAAGACCGTTTGCGCATACCCCGCATACGCCTCAGGCAGCAAGCCCTGCATGCGCCCGGTGCCGTTCTCGGTGAAGCGCGTGGTGGGTGCATAACCCGGCTCGACCAGCTTCACGCGCACCTGGAACGCCGCCAGCTCGTGTGCCAGCGATGCGGTGAAGCCCTCCACCGCCGTCTTGCTCGCGGTGTAAGCGGCCACCAGCGGCATGGGCACCAGCGTGGCGCTGGACGTGACGTTCACCACCAGACCCGCGCGTCGCTCGCGAAACTGCGGCAACACCGCCTGCGTCATCGCCATGGTGCCGAAGGTGTTGGTCTCGAAGATGTCGCGCACGGTCGCCATGGGAGTGGCTTCGAACGCGCCGAACAAGCCCAGGCCGGCGTTGTTCACCAGCACGTCGATAGGGCCGGCGGCGTCGATCGCCCGGGCGATGCTCTCGGGCCGGGTGACGTCCAGCGCCAGCACGCGCAGGCGCTCGGCAGGCGGCAGCAATTCGGTGCGGGGCGTGCGCATGGTGGCGACCACGTTCCAGCCCCTGGCGTGGAAGTGGCGTGCAGTTTCAAGGCCATAGCCCGACGAGCAGCCGGTGATCAGAATGGTTTTCATGAAGAGGTTCCTGTGGATGGGTTGAGAAAGCCGTGACGATACCGGCGCAAGACAAGACCATCTACAATGAAAAGTCCAAAAAATATTTGAATTAGTACAACCATGGCCGACCCCCTGTCCGACGTCATCGCCCTGTTACGGCCGCGCGCGGTGTTCTCCAAGGTGATCAGTGGGGCGGGCGCATGGGCTGTGCGCTACGCCGATTTCGGACAGCCGAGCTTCTGCACCATGCTCGAAGGCCAGTGCGTGCTCACCGTCAACGGCCAGGAGCCCGTCACACTGGAGGCGGGAGATTTCGTGCTGATGCCGGCCACGCCGGGGTTCACCCTGTCGGGCACCGAACCCGCCGTGCCCGTTTCCATCGACCCCCTGCAGGCGGCTGACGCTCAAGGCGACATCCGCCATGGCCGGATCGGCGGGCCGCCGGAGGTGCGCATGCTGGGCGGGTACTTCGCCTTCGAGTCGCCCGATGCCGCCCTGCTCGTCTCACTGCTGCCGGCCTTGCTGCACGTGCGCGGGGTCGATCGCCTGCAGGCGCTGGTGCGGCTCGTGCGGGACGAGTCGACGGACCAGCGCCCGGGTCGCGATCTCGTGCTGGGCCGACTGGTGGAAGTACTGCTCATCGAGGCCTTGCGATCGAGCGCAGGCGAGGGCGCACCGCAAGGTCTGTTGCGTGGACTGGCGGACACGCGGCTGGCAGCGGCCATGCGGTTGATGCACGGCGAACCCTCGCACCCCTGGACGGTGGAAGAGCTCGCGAAGCAGGCCGCACTGTCGCGCTCGGCGTTTTTCGAGCGCTTCTCGCGCGCCGTGGGCCAGCGCCCCATGGAGTACCTGATGGCCTGGCGCATGGCCCTGGCGAAAAACCTGTTGCGGCAAGGCAAGGTGGCGCTGGACGAGGTGGCCGAGCGCGTGGGTTACAGCTCTGCCAGCACGTTCAGCACGGCATTCAGTCGCCATGTGGGCCAGTCACCAGGTCGCTACGCGCGCGGCCTGTGAACGCGAAGGCTGCGTCCGTCCGCGCGGATCAGACCGCCTCCACCTCGCGCCGCACGTGGCGCACATAGGCCGCCATGCCCGCGGCCAAGGCCATCGGGTCGTCCCGGGCCTCGCCAAGGTACGCCAGCCTGGCCTGCGCCAGCAGAGGCTGCAGGGCGGGCGGCAGGCGCGGGATCGCCCAGTCCGCTGCCACGTCCTTGGGCGCGATGCCACCGGTGACCCAGCTGAACCAGACGCGCGCCAGGGCCAGCACGATGTTGCGCTCGTCGCCCCGCCAGTCCGCCTCGCCATTCCACTGCGCGACGGTGTCCCGCAGCGCCTGCAAGAAATCGGCCCGTGGCACGGCCTCGAACAGCACATCCGCGGATGGCCCGAGCAAGGCCACGCTGCGCTGGCGCAACTGGGTGAGCAGAATGGCGAGGTCGGGGTCAGGCACGGCGGTCTCCACACGGCCTGCGCGCAGATCGTCGCGCAGCCACTCGCCGAACTGCAGTTCGCGCCGCGCGGGGTAGCGCCACGGCACGACCTCATCGCGCACGAGCACCGTCACCTCCAGCGGGCGCAGACCGTCCGGCGCGCCCGGCGGCGCCGAGACCGAGAGCAGATCCACCATCAGGGAACGCCGGACCGGGTCGGCCAGCGGGGCGCTCGTGCTCACCATCAGGTCGATGTCGCTGTGGGGCCGCAGCCCGCCATCGATGGCAGAGCCGAAGAGATGGAGCGCCAGCAGACCGTCTCCGAGGTGTCTGTCCAGCACCGCCCGCGCACCCGCCAGTTGCGAGGCGATGTCGGCGGGAGGTGCTGCAATGCCGGCCACGACGACCGTCACTTTTTCTGGCGTACCGCCCTGGCCTTGGCCGGCGCGGGTTTGAGACGTGCTGCGGCTTCGTCGAGCCAGAGCAGCGTGTCGGCATGCGCCATGAAGCGGCGCAGGTAGTCGGGCGAGAGTTCGCTCAGCAGGCCCAGGGTGCGCAGCACAAGCATGTGCGAGTTGAGCGGGCCGGCATTCTCGGGCCCGCGCTGCACGGCTTGAGCCACCTCGTCCTCGGCACGGATGCGCGACCAGGTCTCGCGGAAAGCATGGGCGCTGCGGAGTTCGGCACGTGCGGCCAAGGGCTGGCCGGTGATGGCGGCAATGTGTTCGTTGAGCTCGGCCAGCGGCGTGCGCGCTTTCGCGGCTGTCGACCTGCGGCGCCGCGGCGGCTCCACACTGGCTGCCATCCCGCCGTTCTCACCGTCTGCATCGGACGGGGGCGGTGGCAGCCGCTCACGCAACACGCGCTGCACGGCCTCGGGCGCGGCTTGCAGGCGGCGCAGCAAGGTTTCGCGGTAGTGGGTGCGAACGGCGTCTTCGGTCACGGCTTCCTGTCCGGTTTCGCCGCGGGCACGGCCTTGGGCACGGGCGCCATTTCCACGCGGCGGTTGAGCGCCCGCCCTTGTTCGTCGGCGTTGGAGGCCACGGGCTGCTCGGGCCCGAAGGCGGCGCTGAACACGCGCTGCGGCGGCATGCCTTCCTGTATCAGCGCCCGCGTCACCGTGAGCGCGCGCTGGGCCGAGAGCTCCAGGTTGTCGGCAAAACGCCGGTTGTGGGCCTGCACGGGCTGGTCATCGGTGAAGCCGCTGACCATCAGCATCTCGTCGCGCTCGCCCAGGTACACCTGCAATGGCGGCACGAGGCTGCGCAGGATCTGGTGGCCTTCGGCCTTGAGCTCGTCGGAATTGAGTGCGAAGAGCACGCTGCCGCTGATGCCGATGCGGCCGTTGTCCAGCGTGACGCGGCCGTTCTGCAGCGGAATGGCCAAAGCCTTTTCCAGGGCCATGCGGCGCTGCTCTTCCTGCTGGCGCTTCTCCATTTCGGCCTGCAGGCTGCTCACCAGGTCCATCTGCACCACGAGCACACCCACCAGGATAAGCACGAACGCACCCACCAGGCCCGACATGAGGTCACCGAACACGGCCCAAACCGGCGTGGTGCGGTCGGTGCCGTCGTCGTCATCGATCTGACGGTCATCCAGGCCGATCATCCCGCGGCCTTCTTTCCGGTGGCGGGGCCGCGCAGGCGGCGCAGGTCTTCCACGATGCCTTGTTGCGAGCTGATGCTGAGGTCGATCACCTCGCGGGCCTGCGCCACGTAATAGGCCAGTTGCTCGTCGCTGCGCGCCATCGACTGGCTGACGGCGGTCTCGATGCGCTGCAGGCTGTCGATGAGTTTCTCGTTCGTGCTGCTGAACAGTTGCACCCCGTGACCGAAGGCCTCGCCCAGGCTGGCGAGCTCAATCGCACTGCCATTGACCTGCGCGGCCACATCCTCCGCGCGAACGGCTTGCGCACCCACGGTCTCGGCAAACTGCCGGCCCACCTGGTCGAGCACGGCACCGGCAGATGTGACGAGCGATTCGATCGCCGCTTGCTGCGCGCCGGTGGCTTGTTGCGCGGACTGCAGCAGGTCGTCGATGTTCTGCATGAGCGCGGCACGCTCCTGCAGCGCGGCGTTGTCGCGTTCGGTGAGCTGGCTCATGTCACGGCGAAGTTGTGTGATCACCTCGGCGGCCGCGCGGGGCGCTTCCGCAGCGGTCTCCAGCAGGCGTGCCATGGGTGCCTCGAGGGCGGCGCCAAGTGCGGAGAGGTGGCTGGCGACCTGCCCATTGAGCGATGACTGGAGTTCACCCAGTCGCAGCGCAGTCGCTTCGGCGCGAGCGGCCTCCTCGCCGCGCAAGGCGGCGAGTTCATCGCGCCAGGCAGTGGCGGTCTGTTCCAGCGTCTGCGCGACCGCCTGCTGGCGAGCCTCGTCGCGTTCGGCGAGTTGACTGACATCTTGGCGCAGCTGCGCGATCACCTCGGCAGCCGCGCGTGGCCCTTCTGCGACCGTCTCCAGCAGGCGCGCCATGGGCGCCTCGAACGCGGTACCGAGCGTGGCAAGGTGGGTGGCCACCTGGCCATTGAGCGACGACTGCAGTTCGCCCAGGCGCTGCACGCTGGCCTCGCCGCGAGCCGCCTCCTCGCTGCGCAGGGCGGCGAGTTCGTCGCGCCAGAGCGAGGCCGCCTGCTCCAGCGTTTGAACCGCGGCCTGTTGCTGCGCCACCGCCTGCGCGCCGAGTTGCCGCCATTCGTCCTGCAGCGTGCTTGCCATGGCCTGCAGGGCCTGTGTCCATGCTGCGTGTTGCTCCCGGTCTGCGGCGCTCTGCTCGGCGTGCGAGCGGCTCACGGTGTCCTGCACGCCGGTGATCAGGGCGGCGCAGCGCTCCTCGAAGGTGGTGGTGAAGGCCGTGAGCGCGCGATCCAGCCCCTGCGCCTGCTGTTCACTGGTGTGGGTGTGCTGCTGCAGTGCGGCGGTCCAGGTGTCGGCCACCGTGCCGGCGGTGGCACCAAAGCGCTCCGCCAGCCCACTCATCTGGGCCTGCACGGAGGCGTTCACGCGTTCGTGCAGCCTCGCGGACTCCTGCCCGATGGCGGCCATGGCCTTCTCCACCACGGGTTGCAGGCTCTCGCCCGCGGAACGTGCACTCGCGCTCAGACTGTCTTCCAGCGAGCGCTGCACCGACTTGGCCAGCCGGCGGTAGGCCTCGCTCGCCTCGACGTGGAACTGCGCCTGACGGGCCAGCAACTGGTCGTCCAGGTGCTGGTTGCGGCGTTCGATCTGCCCGATGAGCGCATGCAGCTTTTCCGCCACCTCGGGCAACACGTTGGCCTGCTGTTGAAGCGCATCGAAGGTGGTCTGCCGCTGGTGGGCCAGCGAGAAGGGGCGGAACACAGTGGCCGTGTGGGCATCGAGCAGGCGGGCCACTTCGGTGCGCTCGCGCCGGCTGATGGCGGACATGAGCCCGAGCATGGCCGAGGTGGCCACGCCCACCACCGAGGTGCCGAACGCCAGGCCCAGCCCCTTGATCGGGGCTGCCAGCGCGGCGCGAATGGCCTGCAGATCGGCAGAGCCCTCGAGTGTGAACACCACGCCCTTGAACGTGACCACCATGCCGAGAAAGGTGCCGAGCATGCCCAGCATCACCAGCAGGCCGATCAGGTAGGGCGTGAGCGCCAGACCGGGCAACGCACCCCGTTCGGCTTCGATGCGCTGGCGCACCGCGTTCTGCAGCGTCGAAGGCACACGCGTCAGCCAGGCGTCGAGGCTGTTCAGCGGCTGGGGCACCTGGGCCAGGGCATCCGCCAGCGACGAGGTGGCCTGCCGGTAGCGCCGGAGCTCCTGCGCACCCAGCAGGTACACCGCGCCGATGAGCAGCGTCATGGCCAGCGCAAAGCCACTGGAGCCGACGAAGCCCGCGCCCACCCAGGCGACGCACGCCAGGCCGAGCACGAACGCGGCGATGAAGAAAACACGGTTCAAGGAAAGACGGTTCATGGGATGCATTCAATGCGGGGCATGGCCCGCATGTTCAAACGTTTCGATCATGCCCACCACAGGCTGCAGGCGCAGGTCGAGCTCGGCCAGCAGCGTGTGCTGCAGGGCCTGTTCGAACAGGGGCGGCCATTCTTCGGGCCGGGCCTGCTGCAGCTGGCCCAGCCGCGCCTTGAGGAAGGCCGGCACGCCAGCCAGCAGCCGCTGCTCGCGGGCGCCGAACATCGGCGCCAGCGTGGCGTCCAGCGCAGCGAGTTGTGCCAGCCGAGGTGAGCCGGCGTCGGCGAGCGTCTGGCGCACATGACCGCGCAGCGCGTCGATGGCCATTTCCATGCGCCGCTGCTGGTCCATGTAGCGCTGGTGGTGGTGGGCGAATTCGGTATCGGTGGCCAGGGTGGGCGTATGGGGTGGCGTGCTGAACGCCTTGGTGAGCGCTGCGCGCACGCGCAGCAGGTCGGCCCGCAGGTCGGGAGCGGCCTTGCGCGCGGTGGACCGGCCCGGCCTGGCCCCTGGAAGCGCCTGATGCACCGCATGCAGGGCGATCGCATCGGCCACGTTCAACCATTCCCCGAGGCGCTCGGCGATGTCCTGCCGCGGCGGATCCATGGGCGCTGGCAACCACCCGGTGAGATGGCGCACCAGTGCGGAACGGTTGAAATGGCTGCGCAAAAGAACTTTCCTTGGCGTCCCCGGGAGGACACGAACAACGGGAGCAGATTGTCGGCGTTCCGGCAGCGGCCGGGCCGCAGCGGAACACGCCGGTGTCACACCACCAGCACGGCCCGGAAGTCGTTCACATTGGTGTGCGTCGGCCCGGTGATCACAAGATCGCCGATCGGCTCGAAGAACCCGTAGGCATCGTTGCGGGCCAGATGGTCGGTGAGCTTGAGGCCCTTCTCCCCTGCCCTGGCCAGGGTGTCGGGCGTCACCAGCGCCCCCGCATTGTCCTCCACCCCGTCGATGCCGTCGGTGTCGGCCGCCAGGGCCCACACCCCGGCCTGTCCACCCAGTGCCTGCGCCAGGCCCAGGCAGAACTCGCCGGCACGCCCGCCTCGGCCCCTGGCCTGACCTTCGGCGCGCGGGCGCACGGTGACAGTGGTTTCCCCGCCGCTCAGGATCACGCAAGGTTTCTGGAAACTGCTGCGGCCCAGCGCGGTGGAGCGCGCCAGGGCGCCGTGCACCTTGCCGACCTCGCGCGACTCGCCTTCGATCTCGTCGCTCAGGATCACCGCGTTCAGGCCCAGCGCGCGCGCCGCCTCGGCCGCGGCTTCCAGGCTCTGCTGTGGCGTGGCAATGAGTTCGACCGCGTGGCCCTGCAGCCTTGGATCACCGGGCTTGGGGGTTTCCAGCGCACCGCTCTCCAGCCGGGCGCGCACAGTGGGCGGCACGTCGATGCCGTAGCGGCGCAGGATGTCGAGCGCCTCGGCGCAGGTGGACGCGTCGGCCACGGTGGGGCCACTGGCGATGACGCTGACGTCATCGCCCGGCACATCGCTGATGGTGAGCGTGACGACACGCGCCGGGGCGCAGGCCGCCGCCAGCCGCCCGCCCTTGATGGCCGAGAGGTGCTTGCGCACGGTGTTCATCTCGCCGATGTGCGCGCCGCTTTCCAGTAGCTGGCGGTTGATGCGCTGCTTGTCTTCCAGCGTGAGGCCTTCGCACGGCAGCGTGAGCAGGGCCGAACCGCCGCCAGAGATGAGGCAGAGCACCAGGTCGTCCGCGGTGAGGCCTTGCGTGAGCTGAAGGATGCGCTGTGCCGCCGCGAGACCGGCCGCGTCGGGCACGGGGTGAGAGGCTTCCACCACCTCGATGCGCTGCGGCAGGCCTTCGGGCCGCGGCGGCGTGTGGTGGTAACGCGTGACCACCAGCCCCGAGAGCGGCGCGTCGGCGGGCCACAGGGCTTCCACCGCCTGCGCCATGGCACCCCCGGCCTTGCCCGCGCCCAGCACCAGGGTGCGGCCCCTGGGCGGCTGGGGCAGGCTGGTGGCCGTGTTGTGCAGGGGCAGCGCGCGCTGCACCGCCACGTCGTACAGGTGGCGCAGCAGGGCACGGGGATCGTTCAGGCTGGGGGCGGTCGGCTTGGGCATGGGGCAGAAGTCTAGCGAGTCCCCGGTGGCAGAAGTTACAGACCGGTAACACGCACCGCTTCAGCCTGGCGCAGGGGCGATCTCATGGCCCGCCATGAGCTCCAGGCTGCGGCACAGGGCGGAATGGTCCAGCCCGGCCATGCCATGCGCGGCGCAGCTCTGCATCAGCTGGGCCGCGCTGGCCGTGTGCGGCAGGCTCACGCCCAGTTCCTTCGCGCCTTGCAGTGCGAGGTTGAGGTCTTTCTGGTGCAGCTCGACGCGAAAGCCGGGGTTGAAGGTGCGCTGGATCATGCGCTCGCCATGCACTTCCAGGATGCGGCTGGCCGCGAACCCGCCCATCAGGGCCTCGCGCACCCTGGCCGGGTCGGCGCCGGCCTTGCTGGCGAACAGCAGGGCTTCGGCCACGGCCTCGATGTTCAGCGCCACGATGATCTGGTTCGCCACCTTGGTGGTCTGGCCGTCGCCGTTGCCACCCACCAGCGTGATGTTCTTGCCCATGGCCGCGAACAGGGGTTGCGCGCGCTCGAAGGCGGCCTGCGGCCCGCCCACCATGATGGTCAGGCTGGCGGCCTTGGCGCCGACCTCGCCGCCGCTCACCGGGGCATCGAGGTAATCGCAGCCCAGTGCGTTGATCCTCTGCGCGAAGGCCTTGGTGGCCATGGGACTGATGGAGCTCATGTCGATCACCAGCTTGCCGGGCGTCAGGCCCCTGGCCACGCCGGTGTCGCCGAACAGCACGTCCTCGACGTTCGGCGTGTCGGGCACCATGGTGATGACGATGTCGGCACGCCGCGCCACCTCGGTGGCATTGGTGCAGACCGTGGCACCGGCTTCTGCGAACGACGCCGGGATCCTGCTGCGGCTGGCCACGAACAGCGTGTGGCCGGCCTTGACCAGATGGAGGGCCATGGGCGCACCCATGATGCCCAGGCCGATGAAGCCGACCTTGAGACCGCTCTTCGTCATGCCGGCTCTCCCTGCAGCTCCAGCGATTGACCGTGTGCGGCGATCCAGGCCAGGCCCCGGTCGGTGCCCCCCGGGCTGGTGTCGCGGGGCTTGTATTCGCAGCCGATGTGGCCGGTGTAACCCAGGCCGTCGATGTGGTCGAACAGGTAGCGGTAGTGGATCTCGCCCGTGCCCGGTTCGTTCCGGCCCGGTGTGTCCGCCAGTTGCATGTGGGCGATGCGCGGCAGCAGCTCCCGGATGGTGTTGGCCAGCTCGCCTTCCATGCGCTGCGCGTGGTAGATGTCGTACTGCAGGAACAGGTTGTCGGAGCCCACTTCGTCCATGAGCGCCATGGCCTGGCGCGGGCGGTTCACGAAGAAGCCGGGCATGTCGAAGTGATTGATGGGTTCGAGCAGCAGGCGCACGCCCTGGCGCTTCGCGGCATCGGCGGCGAAACGCAGGTTGCGCACCAGCGTGGCATAGGCCTGGGCCTGGCTCACGCCGGCCGGCGGAATGCCCGCCATGCAGTGCAGCTGCGGCGCGCCGAGCTCCGTGGCGTACTGCAGCGCCTGCGCCACGCCGGCGCGGAACTCGTCTTCGCGGCCAGGCAACGAGGCGGTGCCGCGTTCACCACCGGCCCAGTCGCCCGGGGGCATGTTGTGCAGCACCAGCTGCAGCTGGTGCGCCTGCAGCCGCTGCGCGATCTGTTCGGCCGGGAAGTCGTAGGGAAAGAGAAACTCCACGGCGGTGAAACCCGCGCGCGCGGCGGCTTCGAAGCGATCCAGGAACGGCAGCTCGTTCCAGAGCATGGAAAGGTTGGCGGCGAACTTCGGCATGTGAAGGGTCCTTGTCGTTGTTGTCGTGGTCAATCCAGCAGGCCGGCGGTCTCGAGGCCCTGCGGCGCGCGGCAATCGATGGCCTCGAACTCGTTGACCTTGTCGATCTCGGTGCCCATGGCGATGTTGGTGACGCGTTCGAGTATGCATTCGACCACCACCGGCACGCGGTGCAAAGCGGCGAGACGCTGTGCCTCGCGCAGGGCGCCCTGCAACTTCTCGGGGTCGCTCACGCGCAGGGCCTTGCAACCCAGGCCCTCGACGACGGCGACGTGGTCCACGCCGTAGCCTCGCCGCTCACCCTCGCTTTCGTCCAGGTTCTGGTTCTCGAAGGCGAGCTGCACGCAGTAGCCCATGTCGAAACCGCGCTGGCTCTGGCGGATGAGACCGAGGTAGGCGTTGTTCACCAGCACGTGCACATAAGGCAGGCGGAACTGGGCGCCCACCGCGAGTTCCTCCATGAGGAACTGGAAGTCGTAGTCGCCCGAGAGCGCCACCACATTCTTCGTGGGGTCGGACGCGACCACGCCGAGTGCGGCCGGCATGGTCCAGCCCAGGGGGCCAGCCTGGCCGCAGTTGATCCACTGGCGCGGACCGTACACATGCAGGAACTGAGCGCCCGCAATCTGCGACAGACCGATGGTGCTCACATAGACCGTGTCGCGGCCAAACACCTGGTTCATCTCTTCGTACACGCGGTGCGGCTTCATCGGAATCTGCTCGAAGTGCGTCTGCCGCAACATGAGGCGCTTGCGCTCGGCGCAGCGGCCGGCCCAGTTGGCGTAGCTCGGCCAGTGGCCGGCTGCCTTGCGTTCGCGGGCAACGTCCACGAACAGCTGGAGCGCGGCCTTCGCGTCCGAGACGATGCCGAAGTCGGGCTCGAACACGCGCCCGATCTGGGTGGGTTCGATGTCCACGTGCACGAACTGGCGGCCCTTGGTGTAGGTCTCGATGGAACCGGTGTGGCGGTTCGCCCAGCGGTTGCCGATGCCGAGCACGAAGTCGCTCGCGAGCATCGTGGCGTTGCCGTAGCGGTGACTGGTCTGCAGGCCCACCATGCCGGCCATGAGCGGATGGTCGTCGGGTATCGTGCCCCAGCCCATGAGCGTGGGAATCACCGGCACACCCGTGAGCTCGGCGAACTCGACCAGCAGGTCCGCCGCGTCGGCGTTGATGATGCCGCCACCGGCCACGATGAGCGGCCTGGTAGACGCGGCCAGCATGTCCAGCGCCTTCTCGATCTGCTTACGGCTCGCGGCGGGTTTGTAGACCGGCAGCGGCTCGTAGGTGTCGGGGTCGAATTCGATCTCGGCCATCTGCACGTCGAACGGCAGATCGATCAGCACCGGCCCGGGGCGGCCGGAGCGCATCAGATGGAACGCCTGCTGGAACACGCGCGGCACAAGCGCTGGCTCGCGAACCGTGACCGCCCACTTGGTGACGGGCTTGGCGATGCTTTCGATGTCCACCGCCTGGAAGTCTTCCTTGTAGAGCCGCGCGCGCGGCGCCTGGCCGGTGACGCAGAGGATGGGAATGCTGTCGGCCTGCGCCGAATACAGCCCGGTGATCATGTCGGTGCCGGCTGGCCCGCTGGTGCCGATGCACAGGCCGATGTTGCCGGCGCGTGCGCGGGTGTAGCCCTCGGCCATGTGGGACGCGGCCTCCACATGCCGCGCCAGGATGTGGCCGATGCTGCCGCGCTGCCGCATGGCGGCGTAGAACGGGTTGATGGCGGCACCCGGCACGCCGAAGGCCTGCGAGATGCCTTCCTTCTCCAGCACACAGATGGCGGCCTGCGCCGCGGTCATTCGGGCCATGATGCGATTCCTTACCTGGGTAGATGGACTGGCTTCGATGCTAGGGAGAACCCTTCCTCTTGAGAATGGCAGTGGCGGTACGTCGATTCGATACTTCAGGTATGCAATCCGCGCCCTGCAGCGTTAACATGCCCGGCATGGACCGCTTCAAGGAAATCGAGGCTTTCGTGATGGCGATGGAGCACGGCAGCCTGGCCGCCGCCGCGCTGCACGCGGGCATCACGCCGGTGATGATGGGCCGGCGCATCGACGCGCTGGAGCGCCGATTGGGCACGCAGCTCATCCACCGCTCCACGCGGCGGCTGGCGCTCACCGAGCAGGGTGCGGGTTTTCTCGACGAATGCCGGACGCTGCTGGCGCAGTGGTCGCAGGCCGAGGCCACCGTATCGGCGCAGAAGCACCGCGCCAGTGGCCATCTCGTGGTCTCGGCGCCGGCGGCCTTCGGGCGGCTGCATGTGGCGCCGCACGCGAGCGCGTTCCTCAAGGCCAACCCCGAGGTCAAGCTCTCCTTCAACCTCACCGACCGCGTGGTGGACCTCGTGCGCGAGGGTTACGACATGGGCCTGCGCATCGGCGGCGCGATCGACCCGAACTTCGTCGCCATCAAGCTCGCGACCAACCAGCGCGTGGTCTGCGGCACGCCGGCCTACTTCCGCAAGCACGGCAAGCCCCGCACGCTGGACGATCTGAAGCAGCACAACTGCCTGGCTTTCAACCTGCAGGGCGGCCAGCAGCGCGGCTGGTACTTCCAGCAGGGCGGCAAGACGGTGACGGTGCGCGTGGACGGCAATCTCGACTGCAACGATGGTGAGCTGCTGCACCGCTGGGTCAGCGAGGGCATGGGCCTGGGCTGGCGCTCCACCTGGGAGATCCAGGCACAGCTGCAACGCGGCGAGCTGGTCACCGTGCTGGACGAGTTCGCCCTGCCCGAGTACGACATCCTGGCCGTGTACCCGCAGCAGTGCCACCTGCCTGCCAAGGTGCGTTTCTTCATCGATCACCTTCGCAAGATCTACGAACGCCCCAACTACTGGATGAAGTAGAGGAACTCCCCTGTCATGCAAAGCCTGCTGATCCACAACGCCGAGTGCATCGCCACCTTCGACCACGCGGAGCCGGCCCGAGGCCGCGAGCTGCGCAACGCCTCGCTGTTCGTGCGCGGCCACACCATCGAGTGGATCGGACCGGCGGACCAGTTGCCGCCTGCGCTGCGCGACGAGGCCCACGAGACCATCGACGCGCGCGGCCACCTCGTCGTACCCGGCCTGGTGAACACGCACCATCACATGGTCCAGTCGCTCACACGAGCAATTCCCGGTGTGCAGGACGCCGAGCTGTTCGGCTGGCTGCGCGGGCTCTACCCCATCTGGGCAGGTCTCACGCCCGAGATGGTGCGCGTGTCGACGCAGGTGGCCATGGCCGAGCTGCTGCTCTCGGGTTGCACCACCAGCAGCGACCACCTCTACATCTACCCCAACGGGGTGCGGCTGGAAGACAGCATCGAAGGCGCACAGGCGATCGGCATGCGCTTCGTGGCGACGCGCGGCAGCATGAGCGTGGGCGCCAGCGCGGGCGGCCTGCCGCCCGACAGCGTGGTGGAAAAGGAAGACGCCATCCTGAAAGACAGCCAGCGCCTCATCGAGACCTGGCACGACGCCCGCCACGGCGCGATGCTGCAGGTGGCCCTCGCGCCCTGCTCGCCGTTTTCTGTCAGCCCTGCGCTCATGAAGGACAGCGCGGCGCTGGCGCGCTCCTTCACCGGCCGGGGTGTGCGCCTGCACACGCACCTGGCCGAGAACGACCACGACATCGCCTACAGCCGCGAGAAGTTCGGCCGCACGCCCGCCCAGTACGCGCAGGATCTCGGCTGGCTCGGCGACGACGTCTGGCACGCGCACTGCGTGAAGCTGGACGATGAAGGTGTCTCGCTGTTCGCCGCCAGCCGCACCGGCGTGGCGCACTGCCCCTGCAGCAACATGCGGCTGGCCTCGGGCATCGCTCCCGTGCGCCGCATGCTGGACGCCGGCGTGCCGGTGGGCCTGGGTGTGGACGGCAGCGCGAGCAACGACGGCGCGCACATGGTCAACGAGGCACGCCAGGCCTTGCTGCTCGCGCGCGTGGGCCGGGCACTGCAGCCCCCCGAAACGCGCAATGGCAAGACCTTCTTCGGTTGCGACCTCGGCCCGGCCGAGATGACGGCGCGCGACGCGCTGCACATCGCCACGCGCGGCGGAGCCACGGTGCTGGGCCGCCCGGACATCGGCCACCTCGCGCCGGGCATGTGCGCCGACCTCGCGCTGTTCGACCTGCGCACGCTGCGTTTTGCCGGCGGCGCGGTGCACGACCCGGTGGCCAGCCTGCTGCTGTGCGCCAGTCCCATGGCAGCGCACACGGTGGTCAACGGCCGGGTGGTGGTGCGCGACGGACAGCTCACGACGGTGGAGCTGGGCCCGCTGGTGGAGCGGCACAACCGGCTGGCGATGCAACTCGCGCGGGCCGCACGCAGCGCCTGAAGGCTCAGCCTTCGCCCACGCCAGGCAGCCGCAGGGGTCGGTCTTCGAACTCGGTGTTGAGCACCACGGTGCTGGTGGTGCGCGCCACACCGGGGATGGCCTTGATCTTGTAGAGCACGTCTTCCAGCGCACGCGCGTGCGTGGTGCGGATCTTGGCCAGGAAATCGTGCTCGCCGGCCACGCTGTGCAGCTCGAGCACCTCGGGCAATTCGCGCAGGCGCGGTGCGATGTCGCGGCAATGCGCACCCCCATCGTTGCGGATCGCCACGAACGCCGTGAACTGCAGACCCACGCGGTCGGGGTCCACGCGCAGCGAGAAGCGTTCGATCACGCCGCGCTCGATCATCTTCTTCACCCGCTCGTGCACAGCCGCCGTGGACAGCCCGACCTCGGAGGCCACATCGGCGTAAGAACGACGGCTGTCACCGCTAAGCGCCGTAAGAATTCTGGCGTCGACGTCATCAATATGGATATTTACTTGCATGACAACGATATTCTGATCAAAATACAGAAAAAATCTGTTTTGCCGGAAAATTTACGATCCAGGAAACATCATGCCTGCCATTTTCAACCTGAATCGCCTGGACCGCCAGACCTTGCGACTCGCTGGCGCACTGCTGATCGTCTACCTGGTCTGGGGCACGACCTACTTCGCGCTGGGCGTGGTCATGCAGTCGCTGCCGCCGGTGCTCATGAATGGCGCGCGCTTTGTGTTCGCTGGCGTGCTGATGCTGGCCATCGCGCGCTGGCAGGGGCAGGCCTGGCCCACGGTCGCGCAGTGGCGCGCGAGCGCGCTGATCGGCAGCCTCATGGCCTTCGCGGCCATGGCGCTGGTGGTGCTCGCACAGAAGGCGGGCATTGGCTCGGGCCTGATGGCCACCGTGGTCACGACGATGCCGATGTGGCTCGCGCTGTGGACACGCTGGGGCGGTGAGCGCGTGCCGGTGACGAGCTGGATCGGCCTGGCGCTGGGCGCTTCGGGGGCCTTGCTTCTGGCGCTGGAAGGCGATTTTTCGACCACGCTCATCGGCACGCTGTGCGCCTTCGGAGCGCCCCTGGCCTGGAGCATCGGCTCCTACGCCTCGCGCCGCCTCACCCTGCCCGCGCCGGCCATGGCCTCGGCCGCGCAGTGGCTGCTGGGTGGGCTGCTCGGTCTGGTGGTGGCCTGGGTGTGGGAACCGGGCGCGCGCTCGGTGACCTGGCAGCAGGTGTCGATCGCTTCGGCGCTGGCCTGGCTGTACCTCGTGGTCATGGGCACCATGGTCACGCTCAATGCCTATCTGTGGTTGCTGAAGAACACCTCGGCCGCGCTGGCCGGCAGCTACTCGTTCGTGAACCCGGTGGTGGCGCTGGGCGTGGGCGTGTGGCTCGGTGGCGAACGCCTGACCGGCTGGGTGTTCGTGGCGCTGCCGGTGATCGGCCTGGCGCTGGCCCTCATCCTCTACGGACGCGACATCGTGCGGCTGGCGGGTTCGCTCAGGCCAGCACCTTCAGCAACCACGCATTGATGTCCTGGATCTCGGGCAGGGACACGGTGTGTTCCATCGGGTAGCTGTGCCACTCCACCCCGTAGCCCAGGGTCTGAAGCACGTTGCGTGACGCCACCGCTCGGTCGATGGTGACCACTGGGTCGTGGGCGCCGTGCGCGAGGAAGATCGGCACGTCGCGGTTGGCGCCGCTCCGTTCAGCACCCAGGGTATCGGCCAGCGGCAGGTAGCCCGACAGTCCCGCCAGACCCGCCAGGCGCTGCGGTGCGCGCAAACCCGCCATGAGGGTCATCGCACAGCCTTGCGAGAAGCCCATCAACACCGTCTTGCGGCTGGGCACGCCACGCGCCGCTTCGCGGTCCAGCAGCGCTTGCACCAGGTTCTGCGAAGCACGCAAGCCGGCTTCATCTTCCTGGCGCGGCGCCGCGGGGTTGGCGTTCGGTGGGTGGATGTCGTACCAGGCGCGCATGACGTAGCCACCGTTGATAGTGACCGGTCGCACCGGCGCGCTGGGGAACACGAAGCGCACCGGTCCGATGCGGTCCAGGTCAAGTTCGCCGGCGATCGGCACGAAATCGTTGCCGTCGGCTCCCAGGCCGTGCAGAACGATGATGGAGGCGGCGGGCATGGCGGCGGCGTCGCCGCTCACCATTTCAAGGAGTTCGAGAGAGGGCTGGTTCATGGGCACAGCATAGCGCCGGTGGCGCCACGCCGCGCCCGCGAGGGCGCTACTCGATGAACCCCGGCAGCCATGTCGAGAGGATCGGGAAGGCGCACAGGATGAGCAGGCGCACCACGTCCACCGCGATGAAAGGCATGGTGCCCTTGTAGATCGATCCCAGCGGCACGTCGCGCGCGATCGAGTTGATCACGAACACGTTCATGCCGACCGGCGGGCAGATCATGCCGAAGGTCACGGCCATCACCACGATCACGCCGAACCACACCGGATCGAAACCGAGCTGCATCATTGCGGGAAACACGATGGGCACCGTCAGCAGGATCATGGCGAGTTCGTCCATCACCGCGCCAAGGATCAGGTAGCCCACCATGATCAGCGCCAGCACACCGTACGGTCCCACCGGCAGGTGCACGAGGAACTCCACGGCGTTCTGCGTGAACTGGGTGATGGTGAGGAAGTAGCCGAACAGGTACGCACCGACCACGATCATCATGATGGCAGAGGACACGCGCAGCGCACCGATAAGCGCGGCCTTGATCTGTTTCCAGCCAAGGCGGCCACGCAGCATGCCGATCAGCAAGGTGCCGATGGCGCCGATACCCGCCGCTTCCTGCACCGTGAAAAGGCCGCCATAGATGCCACCGAGCACGAAGATGAACAGCACCACCACAGCCCACAGCGGGCGCAGCGAAGCGAACCGCTCACCCCAGCCCACGCGCTCGCCACTGGGCATGGCGTCTGGCCGCAGTCGGGCGACGATGGCCACCACCACGCTGTAGAAGGCAATCGCCATGAAGCCGGGAATGATGCCGGCGGCGAACAGCTTGGTGATGTCGGTCTCCGTCATGATGCCGTAGAGCACGAGAATCACCGAGGGCGGGATCATGATGCCCAGCGTGCCTCCGGCAGCGATCAGCCCGGCGGAGAAGCCGGGGTGGTACCCCGCGCGGCGCATCTCGGGCAGCGCGACCTGCGTCATGGTGGCAGCGGTCGCCACCGACGAACCGTTGATGGCCGAAAAGCCACCACAGGCCGCGATGGACGCCAGCGCCAGGCCACCCTTGCGGTGGCCGAGCCACGCACGACCCGCGGTGAACAGCTCGGCGCTCATGCCCGAATGCGAGGCGAAAGCCCCCATGAGGATGAACATGGGGATCACGCTGAGGTTGTAGTCGGTGAGGACCGACAAGGGCACGTTGGCCAGCAGGTTGAGCGCGGGCGTGGTGCTCGAGAGCAGCGCGAAGCCGCCCACCCCGGCGATGCCCATGGCGATGCCGATGGGCACGCGCACGGCCATGAGGGCGAACATGGTCACGAAGCCCAGCAGGGCCACCAGATCACGATCCATGCGCAGCTCCCGGAGAACCTTCATCGATCGACTCTGGACGGGCTTCGTGGCCCTGCCAGAGCTGCACCAGGCGCACCAGCGCCAGCACAGCGGCTACCGTGGCGCCGACAGCGGCCACGCTGTAGAACCACTGCAGCGGCAGGCGCAGGTCCATGGTGCCCTGGCTGCCGGTGCCGCCCACCTTGACCCACACCATCCACGCCAGGGGCACGAGGAAGGCGACGGTCAGGGCGGTGGCGAGCAGGTCCATGCGGCGCCTGCCCTTGAGGCCGAGGTGCTCCCACACGATGTCCACACCGATGTGGGTGCCATAGTACGTGGCCAGGGCAATGCCCCAGAACATCGCGATGCCCTGCAGCATCTGCGTGCCGTCGAACCAGTCGGGAATCTGCATGCTGAACGCATAGCGCAACAGCACGTTGCCCGCGGTGATCAGGGCGATCAGCAGCAGGAAGAGCGCGGCCACCGTCTCGATGGCCGAGAACAGGCGCTTCATCAGTTGCCGGCTTTGCGGTTGGCCAGTTCCTTGCGCAGGTCGTCCAGCGCGGCCTGGCCCTTGTTGCCAGCAGCGTCAGCGGCCTTCACCCACTGCGCGTACACGGGGTCGACGGCCTTTTTCCAGACGTCGAGCTGCGCGGCCGAGATCGGCACGATGGTGTGGCCGGCGGTCTTCTCCAGCTTGGCCTGGCCCGAGTCCTCCTCGTCGCCCCAGGCGCCCCCGACCTTGCCCGCCCACTCGTTGTTGCAGTGGTCGTCGATCACCTTCTTCTGGCCGGCGGCCAGCTTGTCGTACCAGGGCTTGTTCAGCACCCACACGAAGTCCGAAGCGTAGAAACGCATGTCGCTGTGGAACTTGACGGCCTTGTCGATGCCGAAGGACACAATGGAATTCCACGGGAACGTGATGGCGTCGGCCACGCCCTTGTCGAGCGCATCGCGTGCCTCGGGCGCCGAGACCTGCACGTTCGTGGCGCCCAGCAGCGTCATCGTCTGCGCCACGGTGCCGTTGGCCGAGCGGATCTTCATGCCCTTGAGCTGGCCAGGTTCCGTGATGGGCTTCTTGGCGTGGAAGGTGCCGATGTGCACGTGCGCGAAGCAGAACTTCACGTCCTTCATTTCGGTGGCGGCGTACTGGCGATACCACTGGTCGAGCGCGGCGGATCCCGGGCCGGGCTTGGCGATCAGGAAGGGCAGTTCGCCCGCCGCGATCATGGGGAAGCGACCGGCCTGGTAGCCAGGGTTCACCCATGTCATCTCGGCGATGCCGTCGCGCGCCATGTCGTAGTGGTCGGCCGCCTTGCCCAGCTGCTGCGCCGGGAACAGCGCGACCTTGATCGACCCCTTCGAAGCCGCCTCCACCGACTTGGCCCAGGGTTCAAAGCCCAGCTTGGCCAGCGGGTGCGAGGCCGGCAGCCAGTGGGCGAATTTCATTTCGACCGGCTTGTCCTGCGCCTGTGCGCCCAGCGCACCGAGCATCAGCGCGGCAGCGGCCACCGCACGAAGGGAAGAGTGGAATCGGCTTTTCATGTCTGTCTCCTGTTGATGACGTTTTTCAAGAAAGCGCATGTTGCAGGCATTCATGCGTGGGGGGTGAGCGTGGTTTCCCGATGTGGCGGTTTCGAGGCCCAGAAGATGGGCTGCGCTTTGGGCGAGCTGGAGCGATGCGCCTGGTTGAGTTTTCCTTCGGGGTCTGCGAGCGTGGTCTTGAGGGCTTCACGGAAACGCACGGTGGCGGTATCTGCCTCGGCGGCACCGCCCAGCACCGGCGCCACGTGCGTGGCCCACAGCCGCGCGTAGTTCTCGCGGCCTCGTACCTGCGTGTCGCCATAGCCTTTGAGCACTTGCGGCAGGCCCGCGAGCACGAGTGCGAACGCGGGCGACAGCGGCAGCATCTGCCGCATCGCGGCCAGCCAGATGCCCATTGTTTCATGCTCCTGCGCATGGCGCAGCGAACGCGGACGCAATGGGCGCAACCAGGCCAGACTGCGCAGCATGAGGTAACCCCAGAGACTGGTGGACCGGATGTGCAGGCTCACATGGGCCTTGCCCATCCAGCCCCGCTTTGTCGCCAGCACCACCAGCCATTCGCCCAGGGCGCGTGGCAGCACGGCCGCCACCTCATCGATGCCGGGCTTGAAGTGCTCCGTGACGCGCACGATGTCGCCCGGCTTCGCCTGCGCCTCGTCGGCGACACGGGCATAACGGCTGCGTCGCGTCTTGAGATCGGCCACACGGATCACGTCCTCGAAGCACATCCACAACGCGAGATGGCGAACGCTTTCTTCCAGCGCGTCGGTGCGGCCGGGCCCGGTGGCCGACACCAGGCTTTGCACGTGATCGAAAAAGACGTGGGCGTATCGATCGTTCTGGTAGTCGCGGCAGCGCAACGCGCCATGCGCGGCCAACAGCTGCACAGCAGCGGGCCAGGCCTGCAGGCGCATCACCCAGGCACCGTGCAGGGCATGGGGCAACCCGGCATCGGCCAGCACCTGCAGCGCGTCTTTCGAGACCTCCGCCTCGCCGCCGAATGGTGCGCACGCCTGGTCGAAGGCGGCAGCAAAACCTGCCAGGCTCGCCTGCACGCCCTTGCCGGACTCGCGGATCACGTCTTCACACACCCCGCGCGGCCAGGGCAGCACGCCGGCACCCGCGAGCGCACCGAACATCACGGCCGAGACCACGGTCCCGGTCCTGGTCGTGAGAGCTTCCATGTCGAACAGCACGGTCTTGCCCGCCAGCGCACGGGCCGCGTCGGCCAGGCGTTGCGCATCGAAGCGGCCATCGGCCATGTGCATCTTTTCGACCGTGGTGTAGACACGGTGGGTGGACGCCAGCAAGGTGGTCCGTCCGGTGACGAAACCTCGTTCGACCATGCGCGCGGCCTCCAGCAGTTCGCTGGCCACCACCACGTCCACGCGGCCCGCCACCGGTGTCAGACCGAACACCGGTGTGCCCGCGCCATCCGATGGTTCGCGCAGCATCTCGATGTAATAGCTGGTCGCGCCCGTGCGCTGCGCCACACCCGGCACCGACGTGGCCTGCACCGGCAAGGCATGGCGCCGCGCGCACTGCACCAGCCAGTCGGCCAGCACACCGCCACCTTCGCCGCCGAGTGCCGCGATCAGGATGCCGTAGGAGTTGTCTTGTGTCGTCATGGCTCAGGCCGGCTGCAGCAGGCCGATGAAGAAGCGGTTGAAACGGTCGGTCACGCGGTCCCACCAGTTGGGGTGCGTCACGATTTCGATCTTGTGAAAGGACGGGCACAGCACGGCCGCATCGGCCACTTCGCCGCACAAGCCGCAGCCCACGCAGCCGTTGGTGACGTGGGCCACCGGTTCGCGGCGCAAGGGATCGGTGGTGCTCTTCACCGTGAGGGTCGGGCAACCGGAGAGACGGATGCAGGAGTGATCACCGGTGCAGGTGTCTTCGTCCACGCCATAGCGCGTGCGCACGCTGCGCAAACCTTCCTTGAGGCGCCGCGCCCGGATGGGTTTGAGGCGACGCTGGCGCTCGAGCTGGCACTCGCCTTCGGCAATCACCACCTTGAGCCCCTTGAACGGCGAGCTGACTGCTTCCTTCAGCAGGTCGCGCACCTGGGAGACGCGGTAGTTGTGGACCGTCTTCACCCATTTCACACCCATACCCTGCAGGGTGTTCTCGATCGTCATCTCGTCGGCGGTGGCGCTCGACCCTTCGGCCACGCGCTTGGCCTCGGAGGCCGGCGTGGACATGGTTTCCTGCGTGCCCGTGGCCGAGGTGTAGCCGTTCTTCATGATCACCAGCACGCCGTCGCCCTGGTTGAGCAAAGTCGAGCTCACGCCGGAGAGCAGGCCGTTGTGCCAGAAACCACCGTCGCCCATGATCGCGATCGGCCGCTTCGACGAGAAGTTCTTCACCGCGGCGCTGGACGCCATGCTCATGCCGTAGCCGAGGATGGAGTTGCCGAATGAGAACGGCTCGAAGGTGGCGAAGGAATGGCAGCCGATGTCGGTGGAGATGTGCAGGCGCCCCACCTCGCGCTCGACCAGTTTGAGTGCGGCGAACACGGGGCGCTCCGGGCAGCCCGTGCAGAAGTTGGGTGGCCGTGCCGGCACGCCACCGCCCAGCTCGGCCAGCGCGCGCTCGCGCACTTCGGCGAGCTCGGTGGTGAAACGGCTGGCGGCCGACGTGTCGAGCGAGGGAAGGTGCTCGCCCACGAAGGCGGTGATGCCCTTGAGCAGGATTTCGGCGGTGTATTCACCGCCCATGGGCAGCAGGTCCTTGCCGTGCAGGCGGGTCTGAAGGTCGGCCCGGCGCAGCTGCGTGGCGATGTCCTGCTCGATGAACTCGGGCTGCCCTTCCTCGATCACCAGCACCGCGCGCTTGCCCGCGCAGAAGGCCGCGATCTGCCCGGGCACCAGCGGGTACACCACATTGAGCACCAGCATCGGAATGTCACTCTCACCCGTCCCGGTGGCCAGGCCCGCCTGCTGCAGTGCCCGCAGTGTGGTGTTGTAGAGGCCTCCCTGCACGATGAGACCGACCTCGCCATGCCGGCCATCGAAGCGTTCGTTCAGGCCGGCCTCTTCGATGAACTTGCGCGCGGCGGGCATGCGCACGTCGTACTTGTGCTTCTCGTGCTTGAAGGTCGATGGCGGGTGCGACAGTCGGTCGTAGCTGAACGACGCGGCTTCCTGCTGCATCTGCCGGCTGGAGATGGCGGGAGCGATGTTGTCGCTGGCCACGAAACTGCCCTGCACATGGCACGCGCGGATGCGCAGTTCCATCATCACCGGCGTGTTCGAGGCCTCGGAGAGTTCGAAGGCCTTCTCCACCATGCGGACGATGGTGGGCAGGTTGGGACGCGGGTCCATCAACCAGAGCGCCGACTTCATCGCGAAGGCGTGCGTGCGTTCCTGGATGACGCTGGCGCCTTCGCCGTAGTCCTCACCCACGACGATCAGCGCGCCGCCCATCACGCCCGGCGAGGCCAGGTTCGACAACGCATCCGACGCGACGTTGGTGCCCACCACGGACTTCCAGGTCACCGCCCCGCGCACCGGGTACATGATGGAAGCGGCCAGCATCGCGGCCGCCGAACTCTCGTTGGTGCAGGCCTCGACGTGCACGCCCAGTTCGTCCATGTACGGCTTGGCCTGCACCATCACGTCGAGAAGATGGGAGATCGGCGAGCCCTGATAGCCACCGACGTAGGTGACGCCGGACTGCAGCAATGCCTTGGTGACGGCGAGGATGCCTTCGCCATGGAAGGTCTCGCCGTTGCCCAGCTTGAGGGCCTCGATCTCGCTATGGAATGAACGTTCCAATCGTGGGTCTCCTGTCGTTATGCCCGGCAATGTAGGCGGCTCTCCTTCATCTGACAAATGGATTGATCAGATGTGGTGTATTCACGGTATGGATAATCAGTAGGAACCCTGAGAGGCCCGCCATGAACTTCCGCCAGCTCGATCTCAACCTGTTGCGCGTGCTCAGCGCCATCCACCGCACCGGCTCCGTGACGGCAGCGGGCAAGGCCCTCGCGCTGTCGCAGCCCGCCACCAGCAATGCGCTGGCGCGACTGCGCGACCACTTCAAGGACGACCTCTTCGTGCGCTCGCCCAGCGGCCTTCAACCCACCCGTCTGTGCGAACGCCTGGCACCGGGAGTGCAGGCGCAACTCCAGACACTCGAGGCCCTGGTCAGCGTACGCGACGACTTCGATCCCGCAAGCAGCGAAATGCGCTGGCGGCTGTCGCTGTCGGACCTGGGCGAAATGATGTTTCTGCCACCGCTGGCGGCCGCGTTGCGCAAACAGGCCCCACAGGCACACGTGACCAACGTCTCGGTGGCCGCAGACGATGTGCCGGCCGCGCTCGAATCGCGCGACATCGATTTCGCCATCGGCATCCTGCAACCGCGCCACCGCGGCGTGCGCGCCGACCTGCTGTTCCGCGAACACTATGTGGCACTCACCTCCTCAAGCTGGCGGCCGGCGTCGGGACCGGCGGGCCGCACGCTGAGCGCGCGCCAGCTGGCCGAAGCCTCGCTGGTCGTGGCTTCGCCCACGGCCACCTTTCATGGCAGCGTCGAAAAGATGCTGGTGCGCATGAAACTCTCCGAGCGCATCGTGCTGCGCGCCCGACACTTCGGCGCGTTGCCCGAGCTGGCGCTCAACACCGACCTGCTCACCATCGTGCCGCAGATGTACGCGGCCAACCTCGGCCAGCGCCACGACCTTCGCGTGTGGGAACTTCCGCGCGCGGCCGCGCCCAGCTACGAGGTGCGCATGGTGTGGCACGCCAGCACCGCGCAGGACCCGGCCCACCAGTGGATCCGCGCGCAGGTGCACCGGCTGTTCGGTCGGACCGAGACGCGTGCCTGACTATGATGGGTGGATGAACCCGCAGTCCCTGCTCGATCACCTGGACCAGGGCCGCCTCTGGTCCACTCCTCTCACCGCGCAAGCCGGCTTCGATCTCGACAAGGCCTATGCACTGGCGCTGGCCGTGCGCCAGTTGCGCATCGCCCGCGGCGAACAGCCGCGCGGCTTCAAGGTGGGCTTCACGAACCGCACCATCTGGGCACGCTACAACGTGTTCGCGCCCATCTGGGGCACGGTGTGGAACACCACTCTCACGTTCTGCGACAGCGAAGGCCGCGTGTCGCTGGGCAAGGCCTGCCAGCCCCGCCTGGAACCCGAAACGGTGTTCGGCCTGAAGTCCGCGCTTGCGGCGGATGCCACGCTGGACCAGTTGTTCGATGCCATCGAGTGGGTGGCCCCTGGCTTCGAGATCGTTCAATCCCACCTGCCCGACTGGAAGTTCCTGCCGGCCGATACCGTGGCCGATGGCGCGTTGCACGCTCACCTGCTGGTGGGCCAGCGGATACCGGTGCGCCAACTCGCGTCCAGCGCCGATGCGCTGGACGCGCTGCTGTCCAACGCTGGAGTCACGCTGCTCAAGAATGAGGATCCGGTCGAGCTGGGAAAGGGCAGCAACGTGCTCGACAGCCCCCTGCGTGCGCTCAGGCACTTTGCCGAGACGCTGCGCAGTTGCCCTGGGGCCCCCGCGTTGCAATCTGGCGACGTGATCACCACAGGGACCTGGACCGACGCCTGGTCGGTGCAGCCAGGCCAACGCTGGTCGGCGCGCTTCACGTCCCCCTTGCCCAGCCTCACGGTGAACTTCACCGATTGAGCCCCAGGCCGCGCAGCGGCTCCGAACAGGTGAAACCCTCTAAACAGCATGCGGACGGCTTGATAGATTCGCCCTTCGCACATACCACACCGGAGACATGATTCATGACCCAAGTCGCGCCTGAGCTGCTGGCCCTGCAACGCCTGTACCACTGGGAAAAGACCGACCCGAAGCGCGTGGCACTCACCCAGCCCATGGGGGCCGGGGCGGTGCAGGACTTCACCTGGGCCGAAGTCGCCGACCAGGTCCGCCGCATGGCCGCCCACCTGCAATCGCAAGGCTGGGAACCCGGCTCCAAGGTCGCCATCCTCTCCAAGAACTGCGCCTGGTGGATGATGAGCGACCTGGCGATCTGGATGGCCGGCCATGTCTCGGTCCCGCTGTACCCCACCCTCGCGCCAGAAACGGTTCGCCAGATCCTCACGCACAGCGAGGCCAAGGCGTGTTTCATCGGCAAGCTCGATGGCTGGGAAGGCATGAAGCCCGGCGTGCCCGCCGACATGCCCTGCATCAGCTACGCGCTCTCGCCGCTGGACGCCATCAAGTCCTACGAAGGCTGGGAGGCCATCTGTGGCCGCACGCCGCCCTTGCAAGGTGAGCCCACGCGGCGTGCCGACGAGATCGCCACCCTGATCTACACCTCCGGCACCACCGGCCTGCCCAAGGGTGTGATGCACAGTTTCGGCAATTTCGCCTGGGCGATCGACGCCGGTCTCAAGCGCATTCCACTCTCCGGCGATGACCGCATGCTGTCCTACCTGCCGCTGGCCCACGTGGTGGAACGCATGCTGGTGGAACATGGCTGGTTGCGCACCGGCATGCACATCTTCTTCGCGGAATCGCTCGACACCTTCGCCGCCGACCTGCAGCGCGCTCGTCCCACGGTGTTCTTCTCGGTGCCGCGCCTGTGGGTCAAGTTCCAGCAAGGCGTCCACGCGAAGATGCCACCGGCCAAGCTCAACCGCCTGCTAGGCATTCCCATCCTCGGCGGCATCGTGCGCCGCAAGGTGATGAAAGCGCTGGGGCTGGACCAGTGCAAGTTCGACGCCGGCGGTGCCGCGCCCATGCCGATGGCGCCGCTGCAGTGGTACAGCCAGCTTGGATTGAACCTCAACGAGGGCTACGGCATGACCGAAAACCTCGCGCTCTCGCACATCACCGAACCTGGAAAGAACCAGCAAGGCACGGTCGGCCCGACGTACGACGGCGTGCAGCACCGCATCGACCCCGACACGGGCGAGGTGCAGATGCGCAGCCAGGCGCTGATGCAGGGCTATTACAAGGAGCCCGAGAAAAGCCGTGAGTCCTTCACCGAGGACGGCTGGCTCAAGACCGGCGACAAGGGCACCATCGACAAGCAGGGACTGCTGCGCATCACCGGCCGGGTCAAGGACCTGTTCAAGACCGGCAAGGGCAAATACGTGGCGCCCGCGCCGATCGAGGACAAGCTGGTGATGCACGAGGCCGTGGAAGCCTGCGTGGTGACCGGTGCCAACCTCGGCCAGCCCCTGGGCATCGTGATGCTCAATGCCGACACGGCAGCCCGTGTGGTCAACGACGCTGCGGCACGCACCGAGCTCGAAGCCTCGCTCGCCAGCCACCTCAAAGCCATCAACGCGACGCTGGATCCGCACGAGCAACTGCAATGCATCGTGGTCGTCACCACCGCCTGGACGGTCGACAACGACATCATCACCCCGACCTTCAAGGTCAAGCGCAACCGCATCGAAGACCTCTATGCGCGCTACTACGACACCTGGGAATCGTCAGGCAAGCGTGTGATCTGGCAGAAGGACTGACCGCTGGAAGGCAGCCGGCTCCGAGCGGAGCCGCCAAGACAAAAGGCCCGCGGAAAGCGCTAGCCGTTCCGGCTAGCTGTTGATAAGACCGGGCTTAAGGCCCACAATTCAGCCCCAGTCAACGACTGGGGCTTTTCTTTGTCTGAAGAAACTTCTTCTGCGGCCTCTACGGGGCCTCGACCGCGCTTTCCGCCCACT